>Ga0335075_10001712_pt1 | contig 35796 bp, 33 predicted proteins | sample Lox_Sample_24_FD_206723 | JGI IMG/M metagenome (GOLD analysis project Ga0335075, IMG submission 206723) | Soil microbial communities from Loxahatchee National Wildlife Refuge, Florida, United States - Lox_Sample_2.4 | ecosystem: Environmental > Terrestrial > Soil > Wetlands | place: USA...
CGTCGTAGCGCTCCGTCAGGGATTGCGACATTCTTTGCCCCCAGCAGCTTACCCGGGCAGCTACCCTACACTATGCTTCTTGGTTCCGGCTCCGCCGGGTTAGGAGCGAAGCGACGAAGCAACCTCGTTCGAGAGGCCCACGAACGAACCGAGCGCCCACTCGATCGGGATTGCTTCGGCCCTACGGGCCTCGCAATGACATCGGGGGGCCTCGCAATGACATCGGGAGCCTCGCAATGACATCGGGGGCCGCGCGGCGGCCCGCAGCGGAGGCCGTCCAGCACCCCGCAACGGAAGCCTTCCGCCGCCCTGCAACGGACGCCTTCCGCCTCCCCGCGGCACTCCTCGCCCCCGTACCGCCGCTGCGGCTGCGCGCGTGGCACGGCGCGGCGATCGCCGCCATGATCGTCTTCCCGGCCTTCGTCGCGTATGCCGCCGGCACCACGGTGGGCCGCCCCAGCGTCCTCGCCGCGCTGGCGCGTTGGACGCCGCTGCTGCTGCGCGGCTTCGGGTTCAACATCCTGATCAGCTTCATGGCGATGGCGATCGGCACCGTGCTGGGCGCATTCCTCGGGATCGGCCTGATCTCGCTGACGCGACCTGTGCGGCAGGCCAGTTGGACGCTGACCCAATTCTTCCGCAATGCGCCATGGCTCGTGCTCTTGTTCTTCACCATGTTCATGCTGCCGTTCCAGGTCCGCATCGGCGGCCTGGTCATACCGTTGCCGGACTGGATGAAGGCAGTGCTCGGCCTCTCCTTGCCTGTCATGGCCAATGTCGGCGAGATCGTGCGCGGCGCGGTCCTTTCCATCCCATCGGGCCAGTGGGAAGCCGCCGAATCCCTGGCCTTCACCCGCCATCAGCAGATCTGGTCGATCATCCTGCCGCAATGCGTGAAACGCATGCTGCCGCCGTGGATGAACCTCTACGCCATCCTGACCATGTCCACCGTGCTTGCCTCCATCGTCGGGGTGAACGAGGTCATGACGCTGGCCGGCCAGGTGGAAGCCGCCGAGGGCGGGCGTACCGACCTTCTCGCCCCGCTCTACGGGTGGATTATGCTGTGGTTCTTCCTCTACTCTTATCCGATCGCGCGCCTGACCCTGTGGCTGGAGCGCCGCTACCACGTCGAAACCTAGAGGGCCGCACCAATTCCTGCACAAAACCCCGCACCGGAATGGAACCCAACGCAGCCGATCGTGAAGATCGCCGACGTGCACAAATCCTTCGGCGCACTCGAAGTGCTGAAAGGCGTGTCGCTGGACCTGATGAAGGGCGATGTCATCTGCATCATCGGACCTTCCGGTTCCGGCAAGTCCACGCTGATTCGCTGCATCAATGCGCTGACGCCATTCCAGCGCGGCTCGATCCGGGTGATGGGCATCGAAGTCAACCACCCGCATCTCGACAAGCGCGCCCTGCGCCACCGTGTCGGCATGGTATTCCAGCAGTACAATCTGTTCCCGCATCGAACAGCGTTGCAGAACGTGATGATGGCGCCGATCCAGGTGCTGCATCAGCCGCGCAAGGAAGTGGAGGAACGCGCCCGGGCGCTGATGAAGAAGGTGCGCCTGGAAGGCAAGGAGCATGCCTACCCCGGCGAAATGTCCGGCGGCCAGCAGCAGCGCGTCGCGATCGCACGCTCGCTCGCCATGAACCCCGAAGTGATGTTGTTCGATGAAGTGACGGCCGCGCTGGATCCCGAGACGGTGAAGGAAGTGCTCGTCACCATCAAGCAGCTCGCGGATGAGGGCATGACCTGCATCCTGGTCACGCACGAAATGCGCTTCGCGCGCGACGTGGCCGACCGGATCTATTTTACCGACCGCGGCGTGATCGTGGAACATGGCCCGCCGGATGAGTTCTTCACCAACCCGAAGGACGCGCGCACACGCACTTTCCTCGGGCAACTGAGCTGAGCCAGGGGCACGGTACAGAGGGAACAACACGGAGCAATTGGCGCGGCACGAATCGGGATGGCGCGGCGGCCGCGTGCATCACCTCGCACGCACGCCGGACCAGCCAGCCGAGCGCCGTTGCCAGAACGGCCGGTCCGCCCACCGGCACTCCGCAGCATAAAGCCGATGCCGCTCCGCCATATAGCGTCGCAGCGTGTGCGTGGCACGCCGCGCATGCGCCGCCGCCGCGACGCTGCGGTCACCGGGCCGGGTGCTGCCGAGCCAGGAACAAATGGTCTCGGCCGCAGCGCAGGCATCTTCCATCGCACCCGTGATCCCCGACGAGGTGAGAGGATCCAGCGCCAGCAATGCATCGCCGATCGACAGCCAGCCTGGTCCGGCCGCATGTTCCACGAACTGGGTATGCGCAGGGAAGATCGAGATATTGCCCGCCATCTTCGTTGGCGGCACCCGCCGCGCCAGCTCGTGCGTCGCTGCCCATGCGGCGCTGAACGCCTCCGGACAGCGCAGGCCGCCGCCGGATCGTGCGAGATCGTGGTCGGTCATCAGGCTCACCAGCGCAGCGCCACTCGGCAGCGCCGCGGCATACCACCAGCCGTCCGGCACGGCCTCGATCAACGATAGCGTCCCCAGGCCGGGCGCCGCGCCGGGCACCACCGTGGCAATCGCCACCAGCGTGTCGCACCGCCGGCGCGTCACGCCGAGAAATGCGCCAAGCGCTGCGCGCCGGCCGCTGGCATCGACCATGATTGTAGCGGAATGATCGATTGTCCGTCCGTTCTGCCGGATGGAAAGGTGCCAGCCGTTCCGCCCCCGTGTTATCGCCTCCAGCCGTGCCGGCGTTATCAGGCGCGCACCCGATGCCGCGGCCGCATCGCGCAGCCAGGCGTCGAATTTCGCCCGATCCAGATGCCAGCCATGCCCCAGGCCGCGGTGCAGGAAATCATCCACCGCCGTCACGCCGCCCCACAGGCTGCGATTGCCGTGATAGGGACTATGACCGCATCGTTCCAGGTCGTCCGGCAGGCCCAGCCGTCGCAACAGCGGCGCGATTCCCGGCGCGACCGATTCGCCGATGCAGAATGCGCCGCCGGCCCGCCGGTGGAGCAATGCTACCCTGGCAACGCCAGCCCGCCGCAGCGCGAGCGCCAGGGCCGCTCCCGCTGGCCCACCCCCCAAAATCACCACATCAGAGCAATCCGGCAGATCAATCATCACCAACCGGATCAGGGCGCGGCAATCGCCGTTCGACTTCGACGAAATGCGGATCGTCGGCCGTGCCGATATTGAAGACGAAGCCAAGCTGATCCCACAGCTTGACCATATCCAGATCGTCGGCAAACGAAATGTAGTTGGCTGCGTTCTGATCGTAATCGCTGCCGACCCAGGCTACCTGCTTGCCGATTTCGGGCGACGGCTCGGCTCGCAACGCCGTCGGCACCGGCGGCAGGTAGACGAATTCCGGGCGTTGCGCCGGCCACCACCAAAATATGCGCCCGTCGATCGGCTGCGACGAGCATTCGTTGAAATCCGCCTGCCAGGGCACCGCCATGTAGCGGCAGACATCGCCCGGTTCCATGCCGGCCAGCGGATCGAACCCCAGGCTCAGCGGATCGGGCGGATTGGAACGCACCCGGATGCGGAATGGCTCGGTGTAGATGGCCGGATTGCGGGAAATCCATGTCATTTCGATCCCGGGAGAGAACGCTCCGCCCACGCAGTTCTCCAGCACCGCGCGGGTGAGTTGCTCGCCGGGATGCGGCGCCGGTGCCGGCCCGGCAATGAAATAACCGTCGGCCCATTGTTGCAGGAAGAAATACTGCGTCTCGGTCAGCGTCAGGTATTTTGACGTCGCCAGTTGTTGCGGAGTCGCCTCGCTGCTTCCGGGCCCCAGGCAGTCGTCGCCGGCGAGGTACGGCATCATGGTCACGCCGCCGGTGCCGATGCGCTGGTTCTGGTAGCCTGGCGCCCGCAGCGCGCCCAGATAGAACTGACGGAACTGATTCAACGCCGGATTGGGATCGCCAAGCTTGCCCAGGTCGAACCGATGCGGCTTGGGCGGAATCGCGGTGACCCAGGGATAGGTCATACCGCGTTCCAGAATCGGCTTGATGTCCCTTTCGTACGATGGCTTGTAGCCATCGGGGCCAGGCTTCCAGAAGCCGTTTTCGAAGATGTCCGGCTGTGAATGCTGATGCCGTACGCTCGCGTCGAAGATGGTATCGTACAGCGTCACCAGGTTGGGAATTTGCGGCGCATAGCCCGGCGGTCCGACCAATACCCAGGCCGGGGTCACGCCGACCGGTTGCGCGGCGCCCTTCAGCACCACAGTCGCCGTCACAGGCCCGTCCGCAGTGTCGTCGAACCAGCCGTCATTGTTGGCATATTCCTGGATCGCGGGCGGGTCGATCGTCGATCCGGCGTGGCCGTGCCCGCCCAATACCAACAACCGGCCCTGCCCATCCGTGCGCAATCCCCCCAGCGTGTCGATCGCATAAGGCTTCAGCGTCGGCGGCGGAAAGTTGCCGTGGTAACCCGGCGGAATGCTCGTGCGGGAGAATTCCACCGGCGCGCCCGGCCCGCCCGAATTGCGGCCCGCGATCGACCGCGGACCGGGATCGATGATCAGCTTCTGCCGGTCCGCCGTCGCCTTCACATCCGCATTGCGCAACGAATGATTCGGCGCGTAGCCATACTCGCCCAGATAGGTCTGGAAGGTGTACCAGCTCGCCTTCTTGTTAGCGAGGTGCACCGACCAGCGGATCTCCGCGACATCGGGCGTATCCAGCGTCACCTCTTCTGCCGGCCCGCCGTCCACGCTGCGATAGATGCGGAATCGGGCGGCCTGCCGACGCACCAATCCATTGGCGTCGCGGAAATCGCTCGGCTGGAACGGCGCATCCGGGCGGTCCGGCAGGGTCGGCAGGCCATTGTACGTCTCCGGCCCGATGTAGAACGCATCGGGCGCATTGCCGACGCGGGCAATGCCGATCGCGGGATAGATGGCGTAGACAGTCTCGGCCATAGGGTTCCCCCCCTCTATGCGTCGACGATGCCGACTGTGTTACAGATCGACTCCCGCTGCCGCCGCGCGGCGCTGCAGCTCCACCAGCTCGTCCGCCAACCGATCGAATGCTTCCGCGGTTTCCCGGTCGTGAACCACCGCGGCCGTGCGCTGATCGGCGGTAGCGGGGCTGCCGGCGACCGCCGCGGCGAGCAATGCCGCGTGCCGCGCCACCGGGCGCTGACGCATCGCGGCAATCAGGTCCGACATCCGCGCGGTGGCATCGAATTCGAATGTCGGCGCGGCATTCGGACCCACCACCGGATCGCCAAGGCTGGTCATCGGCGTCGTCACCAGGCTGCGAGCGATCCGCGGCAGGTGCGCATGCATCAGCGGCAGCGTCACCTCAAAATAGACATCGCGATTATCCTTGGTCACCGCAAACACCTGCTCCAGGCTGCGCACGGTGACGCTGTAGTACTTGTTGAACAATGTCGCCAGGTCACGCGCCTTCGGGTTGGTGAAATCCGTCACCCGTGGGTTGGACGCGCTGGGATACGTCTCCCCGACGGCATTCTTCTCCGCGATACCCTTGAACTTGAAATAATGCGATAGCTCGAAGGGAGTGCCCAGGATCGGGCCGTAGGTGCCATCCAGCCGCATGCCGTAATGCTGATAGGCACCGAACGGTTGTTCCGGAACCAAGGTGCGCGTCGGATCCACCGCGCCCTCGCCCTGCTGCACGATCTGCAGAATGGCGAACCGGGCGCTGTCCAGATCGCGGACTTCGACGGCGCGCCCGCCAAATTTGCCGATATAGATGTCGTCGCGCTGCCGCGTGTCCGGCAACTGCTTGAACACGGCTGCGGCGCCATATTTTTCCACGCAGCGCTCGATACCCTCCTCCAGGGCGCGATAGAGCTGGGCAATCGTCTGGTAGTTTCGTCCTTCCGCGGGCGCCGACCACGGGGCCGGCGTTTCGATCGCCATGAAGACATCTTCAAACACGGCCTGCGATGCACGGAACAATCCGACATAGGGAGTCGCTGTCTTGCGGGCCGAGGGCAGATAGGTGGGATAGCGCGGCACCGCGCGGCCGGTGAACAGTGGCTTTCCGCCAATACCGATCAGCAGGTTTGCCGCCTGGTTCATGTGGAACATTTCTTCCACCACCACGCTGCGCAGCACCTGGTACGCGTCGGAACTGACGTCCTTCAGCGAATACAGCGCCGAGAGATAGGCGGGGATCGTGGTGAACTCGACCTCGATCGCCAATTGCGCCGTGGCGCGCAAATGATCGAGATCTTCAATTGGGTGATAAACCAGATTGAGGTGGCCGATCTGTTGCGCCGGCCGTTCCGCGACGGCATTGAGACTGGCCATGTTTTCCCCCAATCATGTCAATCGGGCAGCCGGTCGAAACCGCATTCCCGGGGCGACGACCCGGTGTCCGATCCGGAGACTAGAAACCGCCGGCCAGATGCCGCAAGCGCTGGTCCGTTAAATCGACGTTAAATCCCGCGGACGCATCACGGGCCCGCCGCAATGCTGAATCGGGACACGCGTTAGCGGAACGCGAACTCCCGGTATCCGCCTTTGGCGACCTCGTCCGTCTTGCGCCGGAAGTGGACACCATTGCCGTTATATCCCAGCACGCGGCGTACGTTGCGGCCTTCCACGTTGCGGTTCACCCCGGTCTGCCAGGAATCGACCTTCGACGACAGCAGCTTCTCCGCCGCCTTGATCACCGTCTCGGTCCATTCCGCCACATGTTCCGGCCGCGTCTCCACGCGGGTATAGCCGTGTTCCAGCATGAACCGCAGGATGCCAGCCTGAAATTCCACGCTGTGTTCGACCGCCTGCGTGATATTGCCGCGCGCCGTATGCGGACCCAGCACCATCAGCATGTTCGGAAATCCTTCCGCCATCATGCCCAGGTACGTGCGAGGGCTGTCCGCCCAGGCATCCTTCAGTCGCACGCCGTTCCCGCCCCGGATATCGATCCGATCGAACGCGCCGGTCACCCCGTCGAATCCGGACGCATAGACCAGGATATCGAATTCATACTCCCGCTTACTGGTCCGGATGCCGCGCGGCGTGATCCGCTCGATCTGCTCTTCGTTGAGGGTATCGACCAGCAGCACGTTATCGCGGTTGAACGCCTCGAAATAACCGCTCTCCAGCGGCACGCGGCGGGAGCCGAAACCATGGTCCTTCGGGATCAGCTTCTCCGCGACCGCCGGGTCCTTCACCCGCTGGCGAATCTTCCGCGCGATGAAGTCGCTGATTGCGGCATTGGCCTTTTCGTCCACACCGATGTCGCGGAAATTGCCCAGCCAGATGCCGAAACCCGGCTCCGCATAGAGTTTTTCCCAGAACGCCTCACGTTCCTCCTGCGGCACGTCCAAAGTCTTGCGCGGATCCGGCTGGTGGATGAACCACATCGGTGTCGAGGCGCAGTGGGCGTAGATCTCGTCGTAGCGCGCCTTGATCGCCGCCATTTCTTCCTTGCTGATTTTGGCATTGTGCAGCGGCGCGGCCCAGTTCGGCCGGCGCTGGAACACGGTAAGCTGCTTTGCCTGCCTGGCGATCTCCGGGATCGCCTGGATCGCGGTCGCGCCGGTGCCGATGATGCCGACCCGTTTGCCGGTGAAATCCACTGGCGTGTGGGGCCAGCGCGCCGGGTGATACGCCGGGCCGCGGAAACTTTCCACGCCCGGGATCGCCGGCAGGGTGTGGGCGGACAGGATGCCGACGGCGGTGCAAAGGAACCGCGACCGTGCTTGCTCGCCGTTCTCCAGGGTCACGGTCCAGGTGCCGGCGGCATCGTCCCAATGGGCCGCCTTCACCGTGCTACGGAATTGCATATCGCGGCGCAGATCGAACTTGTCGGCCACGAGGTTCAGGTAGTCCAGCGTGTCGGGCTGCGGGGAGAAATGCTCCTTCCAGTCCCATTCCTGCATCAATTCCTTGGAGAAGGAATAGCCGTAGGTCCAGCTTTCCGAATCAAATCGCGCTCCCGGATAACGGTTCCAGTACCAGGTTCCCCCCACATCGGCGCCGGTCTCGAAGACACGCACCGTCATGCCCAATTCCCGCAGGCGATAGAGCATGAACATGCCGGAAATGCCGGCGCCGATGACGATCGCGTCGAAATCCGTGGTATTCGCAATGCGTGAACGTTCCGTGAACGTTGCCGAATCATTCATGCCGTGTGTCCTCTTCCGATGTCGCAGCCCGCGATGGACGTGCGGGTCGGATTGCCTACTGGGCAGTATTTCACCCCCTTTCGGCCGAAGTCGCAATCCGTGCCGATATTCGGCCGACCAATGTTAGCAGCGAGTCGCGTAATAGATTGGGCCACCCGATCCACTGCCGGGCCTTCCGGCGGCTTGACCCCGGCCATCTCCTCCCCTCGTCGTTCCGGTTCAGCCAATAAACGCAGACATGACCCTGTCGAGAACTTGACTCTTTGCTTTCGCGAGACGACGTTGCCGCTGGCAGCCAGGAATACACCGTTGACAGCATCCTTCACGGAGCCTCCGTCATGAGCCACTGCTCCTGTCCCGCCCTGTTGCTGGGCGTCATATTGTTCTCGCTTGCTGCATGCGGGAGCAGTGAACAAGCAAGCAAAGGCGCTGCTGAAGCGAACAAGCCATCGGATGTGGATCTGAATTTTGCCGGCGACGGCACCGCCTACAATATTGACATGATCGACATTTCGCAGATCGCGCAGACCAAGACAACGGACTCAGCCGTTCGGGACCTTGCCGCGCGAATCAGCCAGACCGACACCGACATCAATCGGCAGCTTGCCGCTTTGGCGCAGAGCAAAGGCCTGCCCGTGCCGTCCAGCGTGGACCAGCAACACCAGGCCCGATTTGCCCAGCTTCAGTCGATAAATGGACCGGCGTTCAACCGTGCCTGGCTGGACCAGGCACTCCCAGACCAAACCATGGCAATCGAGACATTCCAGGCCGAAGCCGACAAAGGCACGGATCCGACGCTCCGTGATCTGGCCCAGCAGAGCCTCCCCGCTTTGCTGCAGAACCTGCAAACGACGCAGCATCTCTCCGGCAACCGATAGCGTAACGCTATCCTTGCCGTGCCGCAGTTGGCTCTCACGCGGATCGCTGTTCGCTCGTGCGGGGTACGCGTGCCCACGCCCCCCGGTCCGCGCCAATGACGTGTACCTCCCTGGCTTCTACAAACGGTTGTCGCGACGGGCTAACATGACCGGCGTACAACCGCAGTTGGGAGGCACGGATATGAGCGAGCGCGATGAAACCCTGCGCAATCTGGTGATCGGCAACCGGATCCTGGCGCATCAGAACGTTGTCGATGCGTATGGCCATATCAGCGCCCGCCATCCGTCCAACCCCGAGCGTTTCCTGCTGTCGCGTTCGCGCGCGCCCGAACTGGTGGAAGCGGCCGACATCATGGAATTCACGCTGGACGGCAAGGTGGTCGGCGACGACCCGCGCCCGCCCTACCTGGAGCGCTTCATCCACGGCGCCATCTACGAAACGCGCCCCGACGTGAACGCGGTGGTGCACAGCCATGCCGAGGAGACCCTGCCGTTCGGCATCACCAGTGTGCCGCTGCAGCCGGTGATCCACGTCGCCAGCGTGATCGGGCCGAGCATCCCGGTGTGGGACATCGCGGACAATTTCGGCGACGCGACAAACCTGCTGGTCACCAACGCCGACCAGGGCCGCGACCTGGCCCGATTGCTCGGACCGCACCAGGTGGCATTGATGCGGGGACATGGCTTCGCCGCGGTGGGCGCGACGATCATGGATGTGGTGCGCGTTTCCGTCTATCTGCCGGTGAACGCGCGCGTGCTGGCCGCGGCAATGCGCTTCGGCCCGTTCAAGGCGCTGTCGCCGGGAGAAGTTGCGAACCGCGCCGCGTTCAATCCGCGCTCGGCCGCGGGCTGGCGCGCCTGGGAATATTGGGCGCGCCGTGCGGGCGTTGGCGATCTGCTGGGCGATATGCCCTGATGGCGGCCTTCACAATCCGGATCATCGACGATGAGCAATAACTTTCGCGACCTGATACCGCCACCGGACCATCCTCGCATCGCCGGCATCTCCGAACGCGACGCCTACAGCCATGTGGCACATGCCGTGGCAACACGCCCGCGCGTCCAGACCCTGCTGGCCGAGCGGCGCGCGCGGATCAACGAGCCATTCCGCGGCATCACGACGGATGGCGACGTGGTGCCGGACCTTTATGCGCTGGCCGATGAAGACGCGCCGACCGCTGCCATGGTCGCGGCGGCGCGCAACGTGCTGAATATCGCAGCGGCGGAGGAGCATGCAAAACTGCGTTTCGCGATCGATGCGCCGCAATGGCGCATGTGGAGCAATCCGGAACTCTATTTCGATCGCTTCGGCCTGCGGCTGGATGAGCAACGCGAACCGATGCGTGACGCGATCCTGGCGGTGATGCAGGCGAGCCTGAGCCCCAAAGGCTATGCCAGGGCGCGCGGCGCGATGCTGACCAATGCCTTCCTTGGCGAACTGGTCAACGCCCCACGCGTGATGAACGAGTACAGCTACAATTTCACTCTCTTCGGCGAACCTTCGCTCACCGAGCCCTGGGGCTGGAATCTGTTCGGCCACCATCTGTGCCTGAACTGCTTCGTGCTTGGCAAACAGACGGTGCTGTCGCCGGAGTTCATCGGCGCCGAGCCCAACTGCATCGACTGCGGCCCCCATGCCGGCCTGGCACTGTTCTTGGACGAAGAGCGGATCGGATTGGAACTGATGCGCGCCTTGCCGGACGCGCTGCAACAGCAGGCACAGGTGTACAAGCTGATGCACGACACTGCGATGCCGGAGGGCCGATGGCATCCGGCCGATCAACGTCATCTCGGTGGTGCGTATCGCGACAATTGGATCGTCCCGTATGAAGGCGTCGCGGTCCGCGACTTCACCCCGCGGTTGCGCGCGCATCTGCTGGACCTGGCCGCCAGGTATTTCGAAATCCTGCCGCCTGGTCCGTTCAATGCGCGCATGCGGCAGATCGAGACGCATCTCGACACCACGCATTTCTGCTGGATCGGCGGGTTCGGCGACGAGGACCCGTTCTACTACCGCATTCAAAGTCCGGTCACGATGATCGAATTCGACCATCATTCCGGCGTGTTTCTCACCAACACCGAACCGGCCAAGTGCCACATCCACACGGTGATCCGCACGCCGAACGGCAACGACTACGGCAAGGATCTGCTGCGCCTGCACTACGCGCAGGTGCACGGCGGCCCGGCACCCGGGCGGGCGTAACGGCCGCCGGCGGTCTTGGGCGCGTCACGGGAGTCATACCAGCCCGCTGAATGACCGACCTACGCGGCTGCGCTCCTCGCAATGACATGCGGGCCACAGCCACGAGTCAGCCATTTGGCGGTCTGGTATTACAGCGTCAGCCCGCCATCCACGGTGATGGTCTGCCCCGTCACCATCGCGGCACCGAAGCCGAGGAACACCACCACCTCGGCCAGGTCCTCAGGCTGGCAGCGGCGTTTCAGCAGCGCGCGCTCGATCGATTGCTGGCGTTCCTCATTGGTCCATTCCACCATCCAGGAACTGTCCACCGCACCCGGGGCGATCGCGTTCACACGCACGTCCGGTGCCAGCGCGCGCGCGAGATTCTGCGTCAGGCTGACGACTCCGGCCTTGGTAGCGCTGTAAGCCAGGCTGCTGCCGGCGCGTCCCAGTCCGGCGATCGACGCGGTGTTCACGACGGCGCCCTTTGCCGCTTTCAGCGCCGGCGCGGCAGCCTTGCTGCAACGGAACATGCCAAGCAGGTTGGTTTCCAGCAATTGGGACCACAGGTCTTCGGTGATCGATTCAAGTTGCGGCGGCGGGATACGGTGCCGCGTCCCCGGCGTGCCGGCATTGTTGAACAGTAGATCGAGCCGGCCGAGTTCGTCGATGGCTTTCAGCACCATGCGCTCGGCGGTGCCGGCTTCACCCACGCTGCCAGGCGCACCGATCGCCTTGCCGCCGGCATCGATCAACTTGTTCACCGCCTCTGGGCCGCGGGGATCGTCCGGCAGGTGGTTCACCGCGACGGTGGCCCCGAACTTTGCCAGCATGCGTGCGGTGGCAAAGCCGATGCCGGATGCGCCGCCGGTCACCAGCGCGGTTTTGCCCGTCAGGTCGTAGCTGATCATGTTCCCTCCGTTTCCTCCCATGTCATTGCGAGGAACTCCAATGTCATCGTGAGGAACTCCCATGTCATTGCGAGGAGCTCCCATGTCATTGCGAGAAGCGCAGCGACGAAGCAACCTCGGTCACGGATACGCACTCGTGACCCAGCTTGCTTCGACGCTGCGCTCCTCGCAACGACATCTGCCGGTGCACTACTGCCCCTCCATCGGTCCTATCTTCCGCAGCGCCTGCTTCAGCGCGAGCAATTTCCTGTCACGTTCCCGGAAAAGCTCTTCCGGACCACGGTCGCCCCAGTCGAAATAGCCCTTGCCGGACATGACACCGGTCCGGCCAGCGGCGATCAGCGCATCCAATGTCTCGCTGTGGTCGCGCGGTTGCGGCGGTGTATAGCTGCGGTTCTTCATGCCCTGCTGCATCAGCAGCAGCCCGGTGAAATCGGCCTTCGCCATGATCCCCAGGATCGGGATGCGCAACGCCAGCCCGTGGATCACCGAATCATCGATGTCCTTCGGCGTCACCAGGCCTTCGTCGAGCAAGCGATAGACTTCGAGCTGCATGGCCGCCTGCAGCCGGTTGGCGACATAGCCCTGCACCATCTGCTTGAACACGACCGGCGCCTTGCCCATCGCCTTGACCATGTCGCGCACGGTAGCGATGGCAGCGGGATCGGTGTGCGGGCCGGGACACAGATCGACCAGGTCGCACAGATAGGGTGGCGTGTACCAGTGCGCGATGATCGTACGCCGCTGCAACCCCGCCGGCACCAGCGGAAAGATATCGAGATTGCTGGTGTTGCTGGCCAGGATCGCGTCGGCATCGATCAGCGTTTCAAGCTGGGCATAGAGCGTGCGCTTGGCATCGGGGCGTTCGACGATCGCCTCGATCACCAGTTTCGCACCCGCGACGGTGTCGGCCAGCGACGGAATGCAGCGCACCGCCTGCGACAGGCGCTGGCGATTCCAGGATGCATCCACCTCGCCTGCCTCTGCCAGCGTGGCCAAAGCGGTCGCCATCAGGCCGGGCGCGCGTTCCAGCGTTTCGGCATTGCTGTCGGTCAACCGCACCTGATGTCCGCCGAGAGCGAACACCAGCGCCAGCGCGTGTCCCATCAGGCCGGCCCCGACGACGGCGACTTCGGTCATCGCGTTCCCTCCGCTTCCTTTGCCACACCCACCGCGCATTGCCATGCTGTGCGCATGCACTTCAGTCGTGCCGCGGCATTCTGCGCGCATGCCGGTACGCGGGCCAGGGGTGCCACGGCGTGGTCTTCCGTCGCGCGGCGAAGCCACTACAGTCGCGCGGACCTCGTGGGAAAGATTGGACATGGCTCCGAACATCAAGCGCGTCTTCTACGTCAACCGGGTCTCTGCCCCGGTGTTTCTGGAAATCCTTGGCCAGCGGCCGGACATCCAGGTGGACCGGCTGATGAACGACAGCCCCGAGGACGAGGTCGAACCGGTGCTGGCGCGCGCGCATGCCTTCCAGATCGGCTCGGCACGGCAGGAGTTGGCACACAAGTTCCATGGCACGGCGGCGCTGCTGCAACGCATGCCGAACGTGGTGGTGCTGTCCACCACCGGCGCGGGCTACGACACGGTGAACCTGGAAGACTGCACGCGCGCCGGCGTTGCCGCGGTGAACCAGGCGGGCGGCAACAAGGAAGGTGTCGCGGAGCATGTCATGGCGATGATGCTGTCGCTGTCGAAACGCCTGATGCTGTCGGACCACGCGATGCGCAGCGGCGGCGCCTACGATCGCCGCGAATTCATGGGCGACGACGTGGTGGAGCGCACCATCGGCATCATCGGCCTGGGCAATGTCGGTTCGCGCGTGGCCGAACTGTGCCGCGGATTGTTCCGCATGCGGGTGCTGGCCTACGACCCGTATCTGTCCGCCGACGTGATGGCGGCGCGCGGGGCCGAAAAAGTGGAGAGTCTGGACGACCTGTTGCGGCAGGCCGACTACGTTTCGATCAACTGCCCGCACACGGCCGAGACTCGCGGCATGGTCGGGGCGCGCGAATATGCGCTGATGCAGCCGCATGCGTATTTCATCACCACGGCGCGCGGTGGCATCCACGACGAGGTTGCTCTGGCGGACGCGCTGCGCGCGAAGCAGATCGCCGGCGCCGGGCTGGACGTGTGGGAGGACGAGCCGCCGCCGACCGATCATCCGCTGCTGAAATTCGACAACGTATTGCTCAGCCCGCACACGGCCGGGATCACGCGGCAGTCGCGCCACAACATTGCGAAGATCGCGGCGGAGCAATTGTTGGGCGTGCTGGATGGCAAGCGCCCACCCCGCCTGCTGAACCCGGAGGTCTGGCCGGCCTATCGCGAACGGTTCGAACGGATCATGGGGTTCCGGCCGGAGGACTGAAGCACGTGGCTCGTGCTTCCTGGATCGCAGGTGTCAGCGATCGGGCCACGTCGCGTCCAGTTCGATCGCCGTTTTAGGGTGCAGGGCGGATCGCAGGAACGCCTCCACCAGCCGCCGTTGCAGCGTGTCGCCGTCGCCGTCGCGCACCGGCGCCTCCAGCGACGGATTGAGCAATACGCGGCCGCCGGCATAGCCGGGCAATCCCGGCACGGAGAGAAACGTCGCGACCCCAGCCGCGACCAGCCTGGCGATCGCCGTCACGACCTCGTGGCGCAGCAGGATGTCGCAAGTGCCGAGTACGTCCACGACCACACCCGGTCCGGCGGCGTACCCCGCCGGCACATCGTCGTCGGTCGCACGCAGCAGGATCCGTGACCGGTCCGGGCGCCATGAATCGTCCAGCCAGGCATAGCGGCGCCACAGGCAATACCAGTCGCGACAGATCGCCGGCCATCGCGGGTAGATCGCGCAGCCGCCATTCGGAATGCAGTGCACGCACGTCACGCCCTGCACTTTGCGAATGGCGTCGGTATCGATCGTCAGCTCTTTGCAGCATACGGTACAGGTGCCGCATGTGCGGCCTGGCACCAGGCCGCCGCCTGCGTCATTCGGCACGATGCCCCCGCTCGCGCATTCAGGGCCGCGCCGCCGCGCCTTGCGAGAACGCCGTCTCCTCGTTCGTGATGAACTCGAGCAAACAGGTGCGGCCTTCCTCCGTCTGGCGCCGCGCACGCAGGATCGCCTCGCCAATCTGCTCCGGGTGCTCCACCCGCTCGCTCCAGCCGCCGAGATCCTTCGCCAGGTTCGCATAATTGCCGCCCAGGTCGCGCGCCCGGAACTTCTCGTGCGACAGGCCCATATGGCGCGTCTCGATCGCCATGGTGGAATTGTTGAACACGATGGTCAGGATCGGCACGCCGCAGCGCACCGCGGTTTCGAAATCCAGCCCGGTCATGCCGAACGCTGCGTCGCCCATGATGTTGACACAGAACTTTTCCGGCGCGGCGATCTTGGCGCCAATGTTGAGCCCGAGCCCGGTGCCGAGCTGGTGCGACTTGCCCCAGCCCAGATACCCGCGTGGCCGCTTCGCCTGGTAGAACGGCAGCAATTGCTCGCGCGGACTGCCGGAATCGTGCGTCATGATCACGTCCGCGGTGTCCACCACCTTCTGGAATTCGGCGATGACGCGGTACGGGTTGATCGGCGCCGTGTTCGCCGCAAGCTTGGGCTGCCAGCGCGCGAGCCATGATGCGCGCGCCTTGGCGATCTCCGCGGCAGGGTTGCGTTCCACCGCACGGCGATCGAGCCGGTCCAGCACGGCGGCAATCAAATGCCCCAGGGTCAGCTTGGCGTCGCCAAGCAAGGCAATGTCGGTTTCATAGGTCTTGTTCAGGTCACGGCTGTCGTTGGTATTGTGGATCAACCTCACCCGGTCCGGCAGCGTCGGCGTGGACAACGGATGCTGAGTCAGCCCGGCGCCGACGGCCAAGATCACGTCCGCCTTGTCGTGCAGGAACAGCGCGCCCGCACCGGTGAAACCGTTGCCGCCGCAGCCCAGCGCGAGCGCGTGGTCCTCGGGGAACGCGCTCTTGCCATCGACCGTGGTCATGACAGGCGCTTGCAGCAGCTCGGCCAGCCGCACGAGTTCGTCGGTGGCTTCGGCGTACAGCACCCCCTGCCCTGCCAGGATGACGGGGCACGACGCTTCCACCAGCAGCTTCGCCGCATCCTCGACATCGCGCGGCGCCGGCGCGGACCGCGTGGCCCGGACACCGCGGTACTCTCCGGCATTGCCGGGGATGTCGCGGCCCACCACGTCGCGCGGCAATTCCACCATCACGGGCCCGGGCCGGCCGTTGCGCAGCGCGTTGAACGCGCGCCGCATGACCGCGGGCGTTTGCTCGGGTTGCACCACGGTTTCAATCGATTTGGTCACCGAGGCATAGCTGCGTGCGGAATTGAACAAGGGAAAAAACCTGCGCTTGTTCCAGGGCGTGGCCCAGGGGCAGCAGCAGGATCGGCGTGGAATCGGAATACGCCGAAGCGACGCCGGCGAAGGCGTTCTCCGCGCCCGGGCCATATTGCATGGCGAAGACGCCGACCGGCTTGCCGTTGGTGACGCGGGCAAAGCCGTCGGCCATGTGCACGCCAACCCGTTCCTGCCGGCAGACCACAGGACGCAGGCCGCCCGCCACGGCGGCTTCGATCATCGAAGTGGTCGGGAAGCAGAAGAACGTGGTGACACCCTCGCGGCGGAGGGTTTCGACGATGGCATCCGCGACGATCATGGCTTTTCCTCCCCGGGCGGCTCGCCGTGATTATACCACCTGCGGTGGGCGCGCCATGTTCGGGGGCGGGCCAGACGGGCAATTGCCGGCGTGGTGGGCTATTCCAAGGCGCGGCGATGCGCGAGACGCCAGTGCCCCCGCCCAAATGTCATTGCGAGTTGCCCACCGGCCTAGCGGCCGACCCGCGGCTGGATGAAAGAATTTCCTTCGTCTGGTGGAGGTCGGAGCAAAATCCTCCCTTCTTTCTTGTTAGGAGCGCAGCGACGAAGCAACCCCGGTCATGTGCGACCCCATGACCGGGGTTGCTTCATCGCTGCGCTCCTCGCAATGACAGAGAGCTCGCAATGACGTGGCGGCGCCGTTCGCTCCGCCACGCTACATCGGCACGCGATTTAGTTGCTGGTTGGATGCTGGCTTGCCAGCATGCTGTCCATCTTCGCGCCTAATGCGTTCGAAACCGCGTCCACCCGCTGCGGTGGCGCCGCGGTCGGGGCAGGAACGTTGTCTGCAACATAGCCGCCATTGTTCGCCGCGCAGCCCGCCAGCATCACAATAGCCGGCAACGCGTACCACATCCGGATTTTCATTCGGTCAACCCCACAGAACGGACCCGAACCCAAAACGGCACGACGCGACTCGGCGATCTCTGCGAGGCGGCAGAATAATGCGCCCGGGAAGCGTTCTATGGTCACAATAACGCAAGCGTCCGACGAAACTCTTACAATTTTCGTGAACCAGGCATCAAAAGATCAGCAGCCGCCCGCCGTGATCCCGATTGTGTGAGGAAGCCGATGCGGCCGCCGGCAAGCGTCGCGACCACTTTCGAAACGTCAGTATCCACAATTGCGAGATCGGCACGCTTTCCTATCGCAATCGTCCCGCGATCAGACAGACGGGCCGCTCGCGCCGGGTTTGCCGAAACCAGCGCCCATGCCCGCGCCAGGTCCAGTTCACCGCGCCGCGCCAGGATCAGCGCCGCGCGCATCATCGCGGGGTAGTAGTAATCCGAGGACAGTACGTTGCAGATTCCGGCCTCGGCCAACCGGGCAGCGGAGGCCCATCCGAGATGTGAGCGCCCGCGCACCACGTTCGGACTTCCCATGACAACCCAGTCACCGGCCGCACGGGCGGCCTGCCCCACCTCCTCTGCCGTGGGAAACTCACAAATATGCGCGCCCAGCGCGCGGAATGCGGTACGCACCGGCACGCTGTCGTCGTCATGGCTGGCGAGCGGCAGCCCGGCCTTCCGCGCCGCCGCGGCGATGCGATCCCGCGCCGCGGCAACGTCATCGGCGCGGGCGGCGATGCGGTCCGCCAACGCACCGAAATCCGCCAGCGTCATGCCGGCGCGCTCGCTGTATTTTGCCCCCGCAACGGGATCGGCGATCTTCTTCAGGATCGAGGGTGTATGATCGTTGAACGCCACCAGGTGGACGCGGCCTGCGCCGATGTCGGCAAGCGCCAATTCCAGCGCATCGAGGTTGAAGGCCTCCCACCGCAGGTGCACGCGCATGTCGCAGGTCCACGGCCGCGCTTCCAGCGCTGCCAGCAGGGCAGTCCAGGCATCCGCACTGCGCAGGCCGGGTTCCCAGGACAGCGTGACGCCGTGAAACGCGGTGGTGATGCCGTTGGCCAGCAGTTGCGCCTCGGTATCGATCAAGGCGATGTCGTGGGGAAAATCCACCCCCGGCCGCGGCTGCAACTGGCGTTCGAACGCGTCGCCATGAATATCGACGATCCCGGGCAACACCAGCAGCCCGCGCGCATCGAAAAGCGCGCCACGCGTCGTCTCCGTGCCGATGGCGGCAATCCGCCCCTCCTCCACCAGCACATCCGTCACCTGCTCTCCGTCCGGCAGCAGCACGCGGCCGCCGACGATTCGCATCGCTTCCATTTGGCTTGCTCTCTTACGGTTCGAACACAATCTGCACGCGCGGCGTGGGATAGCGGCCAATGGCGAACTCGATCACCTGGCCCGCGCGATCAACGTTGATATTCTCGGCCAACAACAATGGCCGGTTGCGTGGCATCCGCAGCAGCTCCGCCTCTTCGCCGGTCGGCAGCCGCGCCGTCACGCGCGTTGTCTGCCGCAGATAATCCGTCACGCCAACCGCGTTCAGCGCATCGGTGATGCGCGACGTCGTGCGCAACGCTTCCAACATGCCGCGCAGCCGATTGCTGGGGAAATAATGATTCGTCAGGCTCACCGGCCGGTCGTCGGCAAAGCCCAGCCGTTCCAGCATCACCACGCGGCTGCCGGCGCGAATCCCAAGACCCGTCGCGACCTGCGAATCGGCCACGGTCTCCTTCAGCTCCAGCACGCGTCCGGACGGTTCCTTGTTATGCCGCTTGATCCACTCGCTGAACCGCGTGCGCGGCTCGACGGCGTATTCGATCACATCCTCGGCAACGAACGATCCGCGGCCTTGCTCCACGCGCACCAGCCCGCCGCGCGACAGCTCCTCCAGCGCGCGGCGCACCGTGTGACGATTCACCGCGAACTGCTGCGACAGCTCGGCTTCGGTCGGCAGCCTTCCCCCGGGGGGATAGGTGCCGGCGCCGATGTCCTGTTGCAGGTGGCTGGCGATCTGCCGCCACAGCGCGACACCTTCATGACGCAGCACCGGATGACTCGGCCGGTTGTCGTTGTCGCGCGTCAAAGTCATGGTTTCGTCACGCACGTTGAACCCCGTTTGTGCGATTTCGCGGTTGACGATAGCCCGACGCGGGATTAGCTGTCTAGACATCTGGATGAGTTTCGGGCGAAACAATGCGCGATGATGCCGGCCCCCACGAACCCCACGCCGCACGCCGCCGCTGGATGGCAGTGCTCGCCCGGGCGGATGCCGGGGACATAGCCACCCTGCTGGAGCGTCATGCCAAGCTGCCGCGCTACACCAGGCTGCGCGGCCCGGAGGCCGGCCTGGTGATGGTGCGCGGACGCACCGGCGGCGGCGGTGCCCCATTCAACCTGGGCGAGATGACGGTCACGCGCTGCAGCGTGCGCACCGAGGCAGGGCAGATCGGCCATGCCTATGTCGCCGGGCGCGATTCGCGACAGGCGGAGCTTGCCGCGGTGGTTGATGCCATGCTGCAGGACCCGGCGCAGACCTTCGAACTGCACGCGAAAGTGATCGAGCCGCTGGCCGACAAACAGCGTGCACATCGCACCGATATCGCCGCCAAGGCCGCCGCGACCAAGGTGCAGTTCTTTGCCATGCGGAACATGCGGACATGAGCGCAACGACATTGCAACCCGGCTTTGCCGACCCCGTGGCCGGCGCGCAGGCCTGCTTTCGCGCCGTGCTGGATGCGATGGCGCGGCCGGGCCGCATTCATGAGGCCGGTATCGGTCTGGAACCGCCCGCGCCGCTGGCACCGGCGACGGCTGCGGTGCTGCTGACATTGCTCGATTACGATACGCCCGCGTGGCTCGATCCCGCCGCACATGCAGCGCGGGACTGGATCGCGTTCCATTGCGGTGCCCCGATCGTAACGGATGCCGCGGCCTGCGGCTTTGGAGTCGCGCTGTCGCTGCCGCCGTTGGGGTCGCTTCCGGCGGGAACGCATGAAGCGCCGGAAACCGCGGCGACGCTGGTGTTGCAAGTGACTGCGTTGGGGCGCGGCCGAAGGTTCCGGCTTGCGGGGCCAGGGCTGCTGGTGCCGGCGATACTGGCGGTCGATGGATTGCCCGATACGTTTGCCGCTGCATGGCAGGAGAACTACGCCTTGTTCCCGCGCGGCATCGACATCGTGCTGTGCGCCGGCACGTCGCTCGCAGCCTTGCCGCGCAGCGTGTCGGTGCAGGAGGCCTGAACCATGTACGTCACGGTCAAAGGCGGCGAGCAAGCCATCGATGCCGCCCATACCTGGCTGGCGGAGGCACGGCGTGGCGATCCCTCGGTGCCGGAACTGTCGCTGGCTCAGGTGGAGCAACAGCTTGGCCGCGCGGTGGATCGCGCGATGGGCGAAGGGTCCTTGTACGATCGCGAGCTTGCCGCGTTGGCCGTGAAGCAGGCGCAAGGCGATCTGATCGAGGCTGCGTTCCTGCTGCGCGCCTACCGCGCCACGCTGCCCCGCTTCGCCTTCTCTGCACCGGTGAACACGACGGACATGCTGATCCGGCGGCGGATTTCGGCGGTGTTCAAGGACCTGCCGGGCGGACAGTTGCTCGGCCCCACCTACGACTACACGCATCGGCTGCTCGATTTCAGCCTGGCCGCGGATGGCACGCCGCCGGCCGCGCCACGGATGGAACCGGACGACACGACGATGCCGCGCGTGCCCGACATTCTCGGGCACGAGGGATTGCTGGAGCACGATGGTGACAGTGACGGAGAACCCGGGGATTTGACGCGCGAGCCACTGCGGTTCCCGGCGCCGCGCGATGTGCGGCTGCAGGCGTTGGCGCGCGGCGATGAAGGGTTCCTGCTGGCGCTGGGGTATTCGACGCAGCGCGGTTATGGCGGGTCGCATCCGTTCGCCGGCGAAATACGCATGGGCGAGGTGTCGGTGGAAATCGAGCCGCCGGAACTCGGGTTTGCCATCGATATCGGTGACATCGTGCTGACCGAATGCCAGATGGTGAACCAGTTCAAGGGCTCGAAGCAGGTTCCGGCGCAGTTCACCCGCGGCTACGGCCTTGTGTTCGGGCATTGCGAACGCAAGGCGATGGCGATGGCACTGGTCGATCGCGCCATGCGCGCCGAGGAACTGGGCGAGGATGTCACCGCGCCGGCACAGAATGTCGAATTCGTGGTGTACCACTCCGACAACATCGAGGCGACCGGTTTCGTGGAGCACTTGAAGCTGCCGCACTACGTCGATTTCCAAAGCGAACTGGAGAACGTCCGCCGCATGCGGCGCGAGGCAGCGCGACAGGCCGAGCATGCGGAGGCAGCGGAATGAACGGCTACAACTTCGCCTATCTCGACGAGCAAACCAAGCGCATGATCCGGCGCGCGCTGCTGAAGGCGGTGGCAATACCGGGGCATCAGGTGCCGTTCGGCTCGCGCGAGATGCCGTTGCCTTATGGCTGGGGCACCGGCGGCATTCAGGTCACGGCCTCGGTGCTGGGGCAGGACGACACGCTGAAGGTGATCGACCAGGGGGCCGACGACACGACGAACGCGGTCTCCATCCGGCGCTTTTTCGCGCGCACCGCGGGCGTGCGCACCACCACGCACACATCGGAAGCAACGGTGATCCAGACGCGGCACCGCATTCCGGAGACGAAGCTGCGCGACGACCAGATCATCGTGTACCAGGTGCCGCAGCCGGAACCGCTGTATCGGCTGGAATCAAGCCGTGCCGAAACGCGCCGCATGCACGGGCTGGCGGATTATGGGCTGATGCATGTGAAGCTGTATGAGGACATTGCGCGCTACGGCCAGATCTCGATCAGCTACGACTATCCGGTGATGGTGAACCAGCGCTACCTGATGTCCCCCAGCCCGATCCCGGCGTTCGACAATCCCAAGATGCACATGATGCCGGCGCTGCAGCTTTTCGGCGCCGGACGCGAGAAGCGCATCTACGCGATCCCGCCCTATACCGAAGTCCGCTCGCTGGATTTCGACGACCATCCGTTCCGCACCATCCGCGCGCCGCATGCCTGCGGATTGTGCGGCGCGGACAACGTGTATCTCGATGAGGTCGTCACCAACGATCGCGGTGGCCGGTTATTCGTTTGCTCCGACACCGACCATTGCGCGGAACGCCGTGCCGCCGGCCATGTCGGCGCCGCGGCCATGCAGGACGCTGCCGAATGACCGACGATACCCTGCTTTCGGCACGCGGACTGACGCTGTCCTTCGGCAGCATTCCGGCACTGGCCGGCGTCGATGTCGACCTGTGGCCCGGCGAGATGCTGGCCGTGGTCGGCGAATCGGGATCGGGCAAGACCACGCTGCTGAACGTGCTGTCGGGCCGCCTGGCGCCGGATTCCGGGGCCGTGTGGTATCGCGATCCGGCCGGCCGGCTGCACGACGTGCACGCGATGCCCGCGCCTGCGCTGCGCACGCTGCATCGCTCCGATTGGGGCTTCGTGCACCAAGACCCGCGGCAGAACCTGCGCATGAACGTCACCGCCGGCGGCAATGTCGGCGAGCGGCTGATGGCACAGGGTGCCCGCCACTACGGCGACATCCGCGCGCAGGCACTGGAATGGCTGCGTCAGGTGGAAATCGACGCGGAGCGTATCGACGATCTGCCGCGCACGTTCTCCGGCGGCATGCTGCAACGATTACAGATCGCGCGCACGCTGGTGACGCATCCGCGGCTGGTGTTCATGGACGAACCGACCGGCGGGTTGGATGTTTCGGTGCAGGCACGTCTGCTGGATTTGATCCGCACGCTGGTGGCGCGGCTGGGCATCGCCGCGGTGCTGGTGACGCACGACATCGCGGTGGCGCGCTTGCTCGCGCATCGCATCGCAGTGATGCAGCGCGGACGCGTGGTGGAGACAGGCTTGACCGATCAGGTGCTGGACGACCCGCAGCATCCATACACGCAGCTTTTGGTCAGCTCGGTGCTGCACGCATGAGTATGTATTTGAAAACGCTTGCGAATGCGGCGCCCAAGTGCTATTCGGATCGCCGGAGGACGGCTACCACCGCCCTCCGGCATCCGATGGGTCAGAGGCGGATCTTGATGGAAATCTTGATCCGCTTCTGTCCCCACCGGATTTCGACCGTGACGCTTACGCGCATGGCTTACTCTCCAGTGACGACTGCGCAACGGCGGCCGGGCACCATGCCCGGCCGTCCGTGCGCGCCGCGACCACGCACCCGCATGTTGCAGCGCGCGGTTTCGTCCTTCGGGACTCATCAGGCGGCGATACGATCGTGTGCATGTCTTCGACATGCACCGATCCTGCGCGCCAAATCTGAACAAATCGTTGAAAGCCGGAGGGTTTCCGCATGCCGCCGGTAATGCTGTCCACCGAAAGCCTGTCGAAAGGCTTCACCCTTCACCTGCGCGGCGGGGTTCATATCCCCGTGCTGTCCGGTGTTGGCCTTGTCGTGCACGCGGGCGAGTGCGTCGTGCTGTCGGGCCCTTCGGGTGCCGGCAAATCGACGCTGATGCGTACCCTGTATGGCAACTATCGTACGCAGGGCGGCCGCATCCTCATCCGGCATCACGGCGAGATGGTCGACATTGCATCGGCCGATCCGCGCACCATCCTTGCGCTACGGCACGAGACGCTGGGCTATGTCAGCCAGTTCCTGCGCGTGGTGCCACGCGTGCCGGCCCTGGATGTTGTTGCGGAAGTGCTGATTTCGCGTGGCCTCGCGATCGATGAAGCCCGCCGGCGTACGACGGATTTGCTGCTGCGTTTGAACATTCCGCGTCGGCTGCACGCGATCCCGCCCGCGACGTTCTCGGGCGGGGAGCAACAGCGCGTGAACCTGGCACGAGGACTGATTGCGGATTACCCAGTGATGTTGCTCGATGAACCGACCGCGTCACTGGATGCCGAGAATTGCGCTGTCGTCGTATCAATGGTGCGGGAAGCCAAGGCCCGCGGCACTGCGATCGTCGCCATCTGCCACGATACCGGCGTGTGCGATGCCATCGCCGATCGATTGTTCCCGCTGATGCCCTTGCAGGACGCCGCATGAATCACGAGACGGTCCTGACCAATGCAGTGCTGGTTCTGCCGGATGCGGTGCTTCCCGGCACAGCGGTCGTGCGCGGGGGCGACATCGCGGATGTACAGTCCGGCCGTTCGACGCTGCCCGGCGCGATCGATCTGGAACACGATTACCTGATCCCCGGAATCGTCGATCTGCACACCGATAATCTGGAACGCCAGGTGCAGCCGCGGTCGCTGGCGCGCTGGCCGTCACGCTCCGCCATGGTGGCGCATGACGCGCAATGCGCCGCCGCCGGCGTAACCACCGTGTTCGATGCGTTGTGCCTCGGCGATCTCGGCTTCGATGCCGAACGCATTCGTACCTTCCGCGATGGCGTCGTGGATCTGGACGCATTGACCGACGCTGCGCTGTTGAAGGCCGAGCATTTCCTGCATCTCCGCTGCGAAGTTCCCGCCACCGACACGCTAGGCTTGCTCGATACGGTGGCAGACCATCGTCTGGTGCGCATGATCAGCCTGATGGATCACAGCCCGGGCGTCGGTCAGTACGCCAACATTGATTTTTACCGCGCGCTGCGCCGCCGCGGCGGCCTGGACGAAGCCACCATCGACCGCCGCATCCGCGAATTGCAGGAGCAGCGGCAGAGGTTGCGCATTCCCAACCGGCAGGCGCTGCTGCAACGCGTGCGGGGACGCATGATCGCGCTCGCCAGCCACGACGACCGCACCGAGGCGGAAGTCGCCGAGAATGCCGCCGATGGCATCCGCATCAGCGAGTTTCCCGTCACCATGGCTGCCGCGCGCGCAGCGAAGGCCGCAAGCATGGACGTGATCGCCGGAGCGCCGAACATCGTGCGCGGCGGCTCGCATTCCGGCAACGTCGCCGCGGCCGATCTGCTGGCAAGCGAGGCGGTGGATGCGTTCGCCTCCGACTACGTGCCGAGCAGTCTGGTGGAAGCCGCGTTTGCCTGCGCCGAACGCATCGGCCTGCCGCGCGCCATTGCCATGGTTACCGAACAACCCGCGCGGCTCGCAGGATTGCAGGACCGGGGACGGATCGCGCCTGGAGAGCATGCCGATCTGGTGCGCGTGCGGCTGCACGAAAAACTGCCGGTCGTGCGACAGGTCTGGCGCGCCGGAGAGCGCGTCGCATGATGGGACCGGAGTCGCGGGTCGCCGTCTATTACACGCCACACTCGGACGATCCACTGTTTGCCAAGGCGGCTGCCTGGCTGGGCCGCGATCCTGAAGGCGACGCACCAACGCCCCAGCCCGATCTGCCCAACATTGGCGAGGTTACGGCAGAACCACGGCTTTATGGATTCCATGCAACGCTGAAACCGCCATTCCGGCTGGCCGAAGGCCGGCGATGGTTCGACGTGATGGAAGCAGCCACGGAACTCGCCGGCCGTACAGCGCCGTTCACGTTGCCGGCGTTGGCGGTATCCGATGTGTTCGGCTTTCTCGCGTTGCGCGAGACCGCGCATTGCCCGCCGTTGCAGGCGCTTTCCGATGCGTGCGTGGCGCATCTTGATCCGCTGCGCGCGCCGCCATCCGAGGCCGAACTCGCACGCCGCCGCCGCTCCCGTCTGACACCGCAGCAGGATGCGATGCTGGTGCGCTGGGGCTATCCCTACGTGTTCGAGACGTGGTTCTTTCACATGACGCTGACACGCCGCCTGAACGCGGACGAAAAATCCTTGTACCAACCAGCAGCCGAGCAATACTTCGCCACTGCTCTCGCACTGCCGCGCCAGGTCACCGACATCTGTTTGTTCGTGCAGCCGGCGGCGGGCGCGCCCTTCGTTATTGCCGAACGTTTGAAACTGCGCGGTTGAGCGCGGCGAGGAAGCGTTCCGCGCCGATCTCCGGCGTTGCGTCGTTCACCACCGTTTCGGCCGTGACATTCGCGGGCAGCGGTACAGAGCGGGCAAGGCGCGCCGCAATGTCGGCGGCGGTTTCGCGGCCTCTCGAAGCGAGCCGCGCGGCCAGCACATCTGGCGGAGCAGTCACTTCGATCACACGCACCGGAAAGCGCTCGGCTGCCGCAGCGATCACGGCGCGAGACACATTGGCCACCACGACGGTGCCAGCCGCGACATCGGGGGCGATGTCCGCGGCGATGCCGTACTGCAACCCATGTGCCTGCCATTGCAATGCAAAGGCCCGCGCCGCGAATTGCGCTGGCGTAACGGGCTCGTGGTCCTCGCCGCCGGGGTCAGCCTGGCGCGTGATGACGCGCCGCACGAAGCGGAAGCGCGCGTCACCCGCCAGCGCCCGACGCGCGATGTTCAGCAGCGTGTCCTTCCCGGCGCCGCTCGGGCCCACCACCAGCACCAGCATCTTTGCCTCACATCGCCATATCGCGCACCATCGCAACCAATGTCATTGCGAGGAGCGCAGCGACGAAGCAACCTCGGTCGAGCAGGGGCACGGTGGGTTCGTGCGCCACTCGATCGAGATTGCTTCGTTGCTCCGCCCCTCACAATGACACTGATTAACAGGAACCACCGCCATGTTCACCACGCGTCCCGAGATCGCCGGCACCTTCGGCGTCGTTGCCAGCACGCATTGGCTCGCGAGCCAGGTCGGCATGGCGGTTCTGGAACGCGGCGGCAATGCTTTCGACGCCGCCTGCGCCACCGCCTTCACCTTGCAGATCGCCGAGCCACACCTGAACGGTCCCGGCGGCGATGCCCCCATCATCCTGCACGACGCGCGCACCGGCCAGCAGCACGTGATCTGCGGCCAGGGCGTCTCGCCGCAGGCGGCCACTCTGGAAAAATTCTGCGACCTCGACCTGGACCTGATCCCTGCCACCGGCTTGCTGCCGGCCGTCGTTCCGGGCGCGTTCGACGCCTGGTGCCTGCTGCTGCGCGATTGGGGCACGTGGGAGCTGCCCGACATCCTGTCCTTCGCAATCAGCTATGCGCGCAACGGCATCCACATCGTGCCGCGCATCAGCGCCACCATCGAAGGCGTGCGACCCTTGTTCACGCAGGCCTGGCCGAGTTCGGCGGCGGTTTTTCTCCCCGGCGGCAACGTGCCAGGCCCCGACTCGTTGTTTGCCCGCCCGGCGCTGGCCGACACCTATGAACGTCTGTGTCGCGAATCGGCCGGCGGCACCCGCGAGGCGCGCATCGATGCGGCCCGCCGCACCTGGTACCAAGGGTTCGTCGCGGATGCGGTCGACCGCTTCTGCCGCGCCACCGACGTGCTGGACGTGACCGGCCGCCACCATCGCGGACTGCTGCGCGGCGACGATCTCGCGCGCTGGTCGGCGACCGTGGAAGCGCCGCTGACCTACGACTATCGCGACCGCACCGTTTTGAAATGCGGACCATGGAGCCAGGGACCCGTGTTCCTGCAACAGCTCGCATTGCTGCGCGGGTTCGATCTCGATGCCATGGACCCGCTCGGAGCGGACTTCATCCACACCGTGGTGGAATGCGCCAAGCTCGCCTTCGCCGATCGCGAAGCCTATTACGGCGATCCGAACCTCGCCCGCGTTCCCATCGAAACGCTGTTGTCGGACGACTATAACGCGCAACGCCGCGGCCTGGTGGGGCACGACGCTTCACCGGACCTACGGCCCGGGCACATTCCCGGCTTCACGCCCACGGTCGATCATCGCGCCGCAGACCGCGCCTATCTGCTCTCGGCCGGCAGCACCGCCGGAACCGGCGAGCCGACCGTGGCACGGCTTGGCGTGATCGGCGCGGATACCTGCCATCTCGATGTCATCGATCGTCACGGCAACATGGTCAGTGCGACGCCATCCGGCGGGTGGCTGCAATCGTCGCCGGTGATTCCGGAGCTAGGGTTCTGCCTTGGCACGCGCGGGCAGATGTTCTGGCTGCGACCCAACCTGCCGAACAGCCTGGCGCCGGGAAAACGGCCGCGCACGACATTGTCGCCGAGCTTCGCGCTGCGCGAGGGAAAACCATGGATGTCGTTCGGCACCCCGGGCGGCGAGCAACAGGATCAATGGTCGCTGATCTTCTTCCTGCGCATGGTGCATCATAACATGGGAATTCAAGAGGCGATCGACGTACCCAGCTTCCACACGGAGCACTGGCCTTCCAGTTTCTGGCCGCGCGTCGCGCGTCCGGGCAAGGTGGTGATCGAAGGCCGATACGATGATTCGGTGCTGGCCGCGCTGCGGGCACGCGGCCACAAGGCGGAAAAGGGTGACGATTGGAGCGAAGGTCGTCTGTCCGGTGCGCGGATCGAACCCGACGGGCAGATGTTTGCCGGCGCCAACCCGCGCGGCATGCAGGGTTACGCAGTGGGACGGTGACCGCCGGTCGCGATGCCGCTGCGGCGAACAAGGCCGGAGACTCAAGGCACCCGCGAGCGACATGTCATTGCGAGGCGCGAAGCGCCGAAGCAACCTCGGTCAAGTGGCGCTCGGACCCATATGCGTGGCTCGACCGAGGTTGCTTCGGCGCTTCGCGCCTCGTAATGACATGTATGGCATCATTTCGTTTATCCGCTGAAATCCGCCACGCACGCCTGGACCAGTGCCTCGGTCGATGCAAAGCACCGTGCCCCGGCTTCGGTCAGGCGGCGTGTCTTCGCCGCCAGCGTGCCGGAGTCACCGTGCACCAGCGCGCCGGCGTGCCCCATCGCCACGCCCTCCTTCGCTTCACGGCCGGCGATCAGCACATACACCGGCTTGCGCAGGCCCAGCGCGCCCAAGGCGTCGGCGCATTCCTCTTCTTCCGTACCGCCAACTTCCCCGACCACGATGATGCCGTGCGTGCGCGCATCGGCAAAGAACAGTGGTAGCAGGTCGGGAAAGCGTACGCCCTTCACGGGGTCTCCGCCGACGCCGACCCAGATGCTTTGGCCGATGCCCTGGCGCGCCAGCCGATAGCCGACTTCGTAAGACAGCGTGCCGCTCTTCGTCATGATCGCGAGCGGGCCAGGGCGCAGTGCGACATCCGGAAGGAAACCGAGCTTCACCTCACCCGGGATCGCCACACCGGGTGTGGACGCGCCGATCCATGTGGCGCCTGCCTCGCGCGTCGCCTGGCCGATGCGTATCGCGTCGTGCAGCGGCACGCCTTCCGCGACAGTCACGAACAATTTGATGCCGGCCGCCAGCGCTTCCTGCGCGGCGGCAAGTGTTTCCGATGGGGGTGCCATCACCACGGAAGCCACAGCGCCTGTGGCCGCGACAGCAGCGGCGCAATCGGGGAAGACCGGCACGCCAGCCGCTTCGGCTGCGTCGGTGCGGCTGGAGGTACCGCCGACGATATTGGTGCCGTAAGCGCGCATCAGTGCCGCATGCGTACGGCCCATCCGGCCGGTGATGCCTTGCACGATCACGGGGGTGGCGCGGGACAGGGTGGAAAGAATGGATGGAAAAGCGGATTCCCCCTCCCCTTGCGGGCTTGGGCCGCGAAGCGGACCAAAGATAGGGGGAGCAGTCCGCGCGACCGCTGTCGTTCGATCTACGGTCCTCTCCCTCCACCCTCGGTCCGTTTCGCGGCCCAAACCCGCAACGGGAGGGGGAGACATTCGTAACACCCGCGCTAACGCCTGCACCAAATCCTCTGTCACCAGCATACTTGGCTGGCGCTCGGCCAGGATGCGCCTTGCATCCTCCGCATTGCGTCCCACCAGCCGCGCGACGACGGGAACATGCAGACCTGGCGCGCCGTCGATCGCGGTGGCCAGCAGCGTTGCGAACTCCGCCAGATCGGTGATTCCGGCGAAGATGTTCACCAGCACCGCGCGCAGCGACGGGCGCGACGCAATCCAGTCTAGCACGCGCATCAGCCGGGCCGGGCTGCCGCGCATCTGGCCGGTGCGGATATCGCAGAAGTTCAGCGGCTTGCCGCCACGCGCGGCCAGTTCATCGATCAGCATCATCGACAGGCCGGCACCGGTGGTGACCAAACCGATCTCGCCCTGCGGATCGAGTTCGACGTAATCGAAGCCCTCGCGCAGCTTGCGATTGGCGTCGGCATAAATCGCGGGACGCGCCGTGATCAGTGCGGCTATGCGCGGCTGGCGGTCGATCGCGTTGAGATCGACGACAACCTTCGCGTCACCCGCCACGCAGACCGCATTCGCAACGAAGAGTGGATTGATCTCCGCCAGCGCCAGTTCGCGTTGGAGCAATAATGCGGCCAGCTTTCGGCCGGCGGCTTCGATGGTCCGGCGATGATCGGATGGTTCATCCGCCGCGAGCGCCGCGAACGCGGCCGCGGCGGCATCCGCGTCCGGCGGACAGAGACGGCCGGATGCGGCACCGGATTGTTCGATCTCGACGCCGCCGGCGCGCGAATAGATTGTGCGCAGGGCGTAGCCCGCGGCATCGACCATGACCGCGAGATAGCGTTCTTCCCCGGACGCCGCTTGCTCGACGAGACAGGCTTCCACAACATGGCCCTTCAGCCGGCTGCCAAGCAGTCGCCGCAGTGCCTGCCCCACTTGCGCCGGTGAGTCGCAGCGCAGCACGCCACCGGCCTTGCCGCGGCCACCGACCGGGACTTGCGCCTTTACGATCCATGGCCCCGCCCCGGGCAATTCGGATAGGTCCGGCGTCGTAACCAGCACGCCGTTCGGCACCGCAATCCCATGCTCTGCAAACAGCGCCTTGCCGTCGGCCTCGATCAGCAGCACGTCAATAGGTTCCCAGCCCGAGAATGCCCTGGCTGAAATCCATGTCGCCGACGATCTTCTTGCCGATCAGGTCGCGCAGCGTTTCCGACGTGCCACCGCCGATCGAGCCATAGCGCGCACCACGATAAAAGCGCGACACCGGGTATTCGTCGGTAAAGCCGAATCCGCCGTGCATCTGCACCGCCTCGCTGGTGACCCGCAGCGACATCTCGTTGCAGAACACCTTGGCCGCCGCCGCCATGAACGGATCGGGGAACGGGTTGGCGGTGAGGCAGGCACGATACAACAGCCCCCTGCCCGCCTCGATGTCCTTGAACATATCCGCCAGTTTCCACCGGATGCCCTGGTGGTCCGCGATCGGCTTGTCGAACACGGTGCGTTCGCGGACATAGTTCACCGCCTCGTCGAACGCACCCTCCGCCAGCCCCAGCGAGATCGACGGGTTCAGGCAGCGCTGCGTATTGAATGCACTCAGCAGCCGGCGAAAACCGTCCTCACGGATGACCAGGTTTTCCAGCGGCAATTCGCAATCGTTGAACTGGATTTCGTGCAAATTCTCGCCGCCCATGGTGTGGAAGGTGCCGGTAACCTCGAAGCCCTTGGTGTCGGGTTCCAGCAGGACGCAGCCGATGCCTTCGCGGCCCGGCCGGCCGTCCACGCGGGTGAACACGATGAACATGCCGGCTTCGGGGGCGCGGCTGATCAGCGTCTTGGTGCCTTTCAGGATCACGCGGTCGCCAACGATCCGGGCATTGGTCCGGTAGTTGGCCACATCGGTGCCGGCATGCGGCTCGGTCATGCAGATCGCCAGCATGCAGTCGCCGCTGACCACACGGGGGAGAATACGCTCGCGGATGGATTGCGGCGCGTAGCGGGCGATCACGCGGGTCTGCACACCGGCCTCGCCCAGCACCGCCATCGCGGTGACGTAGCAGACTTTTGCGATCTCCTCGAGGATCAGCGCGGTATCCAGGATCGGCAGGCCGAGGCCGCCATATTCCTCCGGCACCGACATGCCCAGCACGCCAAGAGCGGCGAGCTTGCGCATGTTCTCCCAGGGGAAGGTGCCGTCCATCCAGCGTTGTGCGACGGGCTTGAATTCGGACTGCGCGAGCTCCCGCACCGATGCGACCATCTCTCTTTGCTGGGGCGTGATGTGGAAGTCCATGCGGCGCTTTCCCTCTTACCCGTCTGTTGCTCGGACAGTGTAGGCCGCGGACGCGCCCGAGACCATTCAGTGTCCGAAGGCAGGAGCAGGCCGCCAAAAGCCGCGCCCGACTCGGCAGCATCATACGGACCGGCTGGCCCCAAACAGCCCAGACGATAAATATGATATTCAAAACATTCCGGCATTGGCAATGTGACTGGCCATTGCCATACCGGTCGCCTTCACCGCTCTGGTGCTCCGCTTCCTGACCGCGGCGATGAAGGCGCCTTGCTGGCCATGCGGCAACACATGCACCGAGCAGATGATTTCGCTCCTTGCGTTAGCATCGATCAGCAGTTCGGAACCCAGGCCCAGTGCCAGCCATACGGGCCAAACACCCATGCACGATGCGCGCCGCAATAGTACCCACGAGTTTGCCACCAACCGGGACCGGGGCCGTAGCCAAAGCGATGACAGGCGCCGCCCGGCCCGCGGTACCAGCCCGGCCCGCATCCGTCGGCAGCAAGCACGACCGGCGCATTCGACCCTGCAAGTGGTATGGCCGGCATAGCGGCCTTGGCGGCCGAAACTGCAAGCAGCAATCCGCCTGCGACCACGCAGGCAGCCAGCATTCTCATCATTGCATCCTCCAAGTGTTGGGTTGGCTGAGTGAAACCTGTCCGGGGCAATCGCATCCTGCCGGCTCAGGCAAAAACAGGCTCCCGGCTGACGCGACCGGTCCGCAGGGGGGCAGCCACGGGCATGCACAGCAGATCGTCCAGAACGTCGGGCTCGGCCATCAACTCGTGATATCCTGCCGTCGATCCGCTGCGCATCAGTTCGGCCGCGAAATCCGCTGCCAGTTTTGCGTAGGCAAGGGTGACCGCGTTCGGCCAGACGACGGCAGCATAGCCCATCGCCTGCAGTTCGTTGGCCGGCAAAACCGGCGTCCTGTCGCCCAGGCCCATCCGGGCCAGCGTCGGCGCCGACAGCAACTGGGGAATCCGCCGCAACTGCCCGCAGCCTTCCGGTGCATCCAGCAAGACCCAGTCGGCACCCGCCTCCAGGCACAATTCCGCGCGCTCGACGGCATTGGCCAGGCCATGCACGGCAATTGCATTGGTGCGCGCCAGGATGGTGAAATCCCGGTCGACGCGCACATCGACCGCCGCCTTGATCCTGGCAGCCAGTTCATCCATCCCGACCACCTGCTTGTCGGATCGACGGTCGTCGAGTCCCGCTGCGATCCCGTCACCGAGCATCAGCGATGCCGCACCGGCTTGCTCGAACGCGCGCACGGTATGCTGAACGTCTGCCGTATTGGCACAACCATCGGCCGCGCCGGCCCAAACCGGAACATCGACGGCATCGACCATCCGCCAGACCGCGTCGGCCATTTCATGCAGCGTCAGCATTCCAAGGTCCGGTCCGCCAAACATCGCCGCAGCGCTGGTGGCGCTTGTGCAACCGACAGCCTTGAAGCCGGTGCCCTGCAATATCTTCGCGCAGAGGACGTCGTGGGCAACCGGTATCATCAGGATTTCCGGCGCCTGCAGGTACTGTTTGAAAAGTGTTGTGGAGCGCATCACTGATCCTCCATGGCTCGTCTTGAGCGTTGTCGTCGGAAGCGGGGCCGCCCGCAGGAGCAGGGCGAACGACCGCGGACAAGACATCGAATAGCGGAAACGGTTTTCGGAAGTCCCGAAACCGGATCGAGATTCCACCGAAACCGGCGTTCGGATGTTTTCGGATATCGCTCGGGTCGAAGGTGGCGAAGCGCTATGCTCTGCCGGCCGGCCGCTTGACCGAACGCGATGCCGGCTTGGTCCGTCCAGCGCGTGGGGCCCCGGCCGGCCCGGATTGCGGTGGAACCGTAGCCAGGTTGTCGTTGGCTTGTTCCGTTTCAGGTTCAGTCAGCCCGGCGGCACGAAAGGGCGCAAGGAAGCGGTCCACATCGCTCGGGCGGCGAAAGAACCAAGTGCCGGTGTGGTTGCGCGGCATCCAATTCGGTTGCAGACGGATCGCTTCGCGCAGCGCGGCCCGTGCTTCCTCCCGCCGCCCGGTCTCGACCGCGGCGACGACCAATGAATGGAAGCAAGGCACGTAGTCCGGCAGGTGAACCGCGCACCAACGCAATTCCGGCAGCGCCTGGTCCGGCTTCCCGTCCAGAAGCAACGCACGGCCAAGCAGGGAGTGTGTGACTGGCGGGCAATGGGGATCCAGCGACAGCGCTCGCTGCAATGCGTCGATCGCCTCGGAAGCGTGGCCGGCATGGGCCAGCACTTCCGCGCAGGAGTTGAGGCTCGCGTAATCGGTGGGCCGTCCCATTCGCAGCGCGGCGCGCGCCGTCATCACGGCCTCCTCCCAACGCTGGTGCAGGATGAGCGCGAAGGCCAGACGAGACAGGCACAGGGGCGAGTCGGGGGCAAGCTGAACCGCGCGGCGAGCAAGGACCAACGCCCGTTCCCGCGCGGTCCGCAGGCCCTCCGGCGGCCCCCAGCCATAGGTGTCGACCCGCTGCACGGTGAACGCCAGCCAGGCATATCCCAACGCGTCGTTCGGGTCCGCGGCGATCGCCTGCTCAAACATGGCGAGCGCAACGAGGGTATCGGCTTCGGTGCCGTTTTCGTGGTGCTCTCGCCCGAGCAAGCACAACTCGCGCACTGTCAGCTCGGATTCAGGCTTCTGCCGAGCCCGGCGCAGATCTTCCCGGTCCACCTGCCGCACCAACGCAGCCGACAGCGTCTCGACGAGACCTTCCGGCAACTCCGAGGGCCGGGTGCGCTTGCGTTCGAAGCGCTCGGCCCAGAGCGCGGCACCGGTCGCGGCATCCTCGATGCGCGCATTGACATGCAGGGTTCGGCCGGCGACTCGCACTTCGCCACGAACGCGATATGCGCCGGCTGTTTCGCCGTGCGGCGCAGGGAACATACTGATTCCCTCGAATCGGGTCAGTTCGGTAAGCAATTCGCTGGTCAGCAGACCGGCCAGCGAAGCCGCGGAACCAGTTCCGAAAGACCCAAACGGCTCCAGGACCACCATGCCGGTGCGCGCGGCTGTCGGCGGTAGTGGCGGCGGCGGGGCGTGGCTGGATTCGGGCCGTACCTCGGCGGTCAACACATAGCCGCGGCGGGGCACGGTCTTCAGGACGAGGGGCGCGCGATCGCCAAAAGCGTGCCGGAGATCGCTTATGCATTGGGTCAGGCTATCGTCGGTCACGACCACGTCCGGCCACAGCGTATCCAGCAGCGCGGTTCGGCTGTGCAAATGCTCTGGATTCTCGACGAGGAAGCGAAGCAAAGCGAAGGCCTTGGGACGGACTTCCAGGATTGCGTCGCCCGGACCGTGCAACGTACCGCGCGACGTATCCAGGCGGAAATGATCGAATCGGTAGACAGTTGCCTGCGGGTCGGCTCCTGCCACGGCGCCCTCCGGCTACGAAACGGCCCGCTTCCGCGGTGCGAGAAGGCGGCGGACCAGGATTCGTATGGCACTTCAGTTGGCAAGGATCAATGTTGGCGCGGGGGAATGTTGGCGCGGGGATATTTGCGCCAGGCCCGCGACAGCGCAGTGGCGTCGCCGCTGGCCATCCCGAGACCGATCAAGCGCTCGGATGATTGTTGGCACACGCGTGCAGCCGTTTGACAT
>Ga0335075_10001713_pt1 | contig 35795 bp, 28 predicted proteins | sample Lox_Sample_24_FD_206723 | JGI IMG/M metagenome (GOLD analysis project Ga0335075, IMG submission 206723) | Soil microbial communities from Loxahatchee National Wildlife Refuge, Florida, United States - Lox_Sample_2.4 | ecosystem: Environmental > Terrestrial > Soil > Wetlands | place: USA...
GCCCATTGTTCATCGGTCAAGTCGGTCTTGTAGGGTTTCCGCATGACAGCCTGTCTTTTTGTCCAGATTTCCTAAGTTGCAACTCCCCCTTACGTTATGAATAAATCGATTCCCGGATAGCCTCTTAGTCAGCAAATCATTTCACAACAGGCACGAGGTTTCTCTCTGCGGAGGCACCAGCTTCGTCCGTCGTCCATCTCTTCAATTGGTGCAGCTCGCGACACCTCGGCCGGGAGGTATTCGTCATGATGATTCTGCCGACAGCCAGCCGTCGTTCAGCGTTCACGCTGATCGAGCTGCTGGTTGTCATCGCCATCATCGCCATCCTAATCGGCCTTCTGTTGCCTGCCGTGCAGAAGGTGCGTGCCGCCGCCGCCCGCTCGCAGTGCAGCAACAACATCAAGCAAATGGGATTGTCGTTACAAAACATGCACGACACCTACCAGCAGCTGCCGCCCGCAGCCGGCGCTTTCCCCACTGGCAGCGCCAACTTTGGCCCCGTCACGTACTATATGCTGCCCTTCATCGAGCAGCAGAACGTCTGAAACCTATCCTACAAAAATGGCGTGTATAACTCGGCCAATAACAACGCGGACGGCACAATCATCAAGACGTATCTTTGTCCCGCCGATCCCAGCCTGCCCTCTCCGGCGCGCGAGCCGAACGGCTTTGCCCTGGCCAGCTACGCGGCCAATGGCCTGGCCTTGAGTCAATTTTCCTACGGAACGGTCGGCGATTTCATGACCGCCGGCATTTTCAGCACGACCCAGTTATACCTGGGCGGCAATCGCATACCCGCTTCCTGGCCGGACGGCACGTCCAATACGATCCTGTGGACGGAAAAATATGGGCAGTGCGGCCCCACCGGCAGCGGCGGGCAAATCCAGGGCACGCAATGGGCGGATCGCTACACCCTCCAGGCCGCCCCCTACATCGGTTACACGCCCTACTACGGAACGAATGGTTACTTCCAGATTCAGCCTAACCCCTGGCAGAGCAGGTGTACGCTCATGGTGGCCAGTACGGGACACACGGCCGGCATCATGGCCGGCTTGGGCGACGGCAGCGTCCGCTTCGTTTCCCAAGGGATGAGCACCACTACCTGGTGGCAGGCCATGGTGCCCAACGACGGTTTCCCGTTCGGTTCGGACTGGTGAGGAGCGGGCACGATCCGACGACGTTTCAGGGCCGCTCCGGAGAAGATTCGCGGGAGGAAAATGACCATGAAGCGGTATCATTGCTTGGTAAGATCCCTCGCCCTGGAGGTTATTCTGTTGGCGGCCCTGGCGACCACCGCTTGCGGCAAGGGGGAAGGCAAGGTGTCCGGGGTGGTAACTTACCAGGGCAAACCGGTGAGTGCGGGGACGGTACTGTTCGTGGGCGACGACAAGATGCCTGCCCGGGGGCCTATTCATAGCGACGGCAGTTATCAGGTCAATCACGTTCCTACGGGAAACGTGAAAATTGCTGTTCTGGTTCCGCCGCCGTCTCCGGCTCCCTACACGAAAGATCCCCAGCGGCCGCCGCCCTCGGTGGCTATTCCTCCAAAGTATATGAACGCGGACACGTCGGAAATGACGTATAAGGTGTCCTCAGGCTCGCAGACACATGATCTCAAATTGAAGTGAAACGCCACGACAATCGGTAGCCTGGGCTGGCGTCAAGATAGCGCGGCCTTGGATAAGGTTGGCACCCTTCCACGCAGTGCCTCCACGACTTGCATCACGTCTCCTTCCGTGTGGCCGGCCGTCACACTGATCCGCAGACGTGCGGTCCCATCAGGAACGGAGGGTGGTCGTATCGCAGGAACCAGGAGTCCCTGTTCCTCCAGACAGCGAGATAATCGAACCGCCTCGCGCGCATCCCCAACGATCAGCGGCACAATCTGGCAGCAAGAATCGCCGACGACACCGCCTAACTCACGCAGCTCTCGTCGCAATCGCTCGGCCAGGGCGAGAACATGACGCCGGCGCTCCGGCTCCTGCCGCACCACCTCGACGGCACGGCGCGCGGCGGCGGCGATCAGGGGGGATAGCGCCGTCGAGAAAATGTAGGGCCGCGCCTGATTCACCAGCCAGGTGATGAGGCGGCGCGAGCCGCATACGAATCCACCCTGAGCGCCGAGCGCCTTGCTTAACGTGGCGACCTTGACGACGCGCTCCCACGACCACGAACCCGCCGGCAACAGGTCCGTGACGCCGCGGCCTTGCTCGCCAAGAACCCCGGTGGCGTGGGCCTCGTCGAGCAGCAAAAGACAATCAAAACGCTCCGCTAAGTCCATTAAACCCGCGAGAGGGACGAGATCGCCGTCCATGCTGAAGACGCTATCGCTGACGATCAACCGCCGCCGCGCTTGGCGTCCCTGTGTTCGCAGAAGGGCGGCGAGATGATCGAGATTGTTGTGCCGGTAGATGTGAACGGCGGCGCGCGACAGACGGCAACCGTCGATCAAGCTGGCATGATTGAGGGCGTCACTGAAAACGGCATCCGGCCGGCCGGCGAGCGAGCTGATGAGTGCGAGATTGGCGGCGTATCCGCTGCTGAACACGAGCGCGGCCTCGGCTCCCTCCCAGCCAGCGAGGGTGCGTTCCAGGGATCGTAACGGCGGAGTGCAGCCAGATACCAAAGCCGACGCTCCCGCCCCGCAACCGTAACGCCGCGCTGCCCGCGCCGCCGCACGAGCCAGACGCGGATCTGCGGCGAGGGCGAGATAACTGTTGGAAGAAAAGTTGATCAGCTCGCGACCGCGCAGGCGAACGCGCGATCCCTGAGCCGACTGCAAACGCCGCCGGACACGGTACAACCCGCGACGGCGGCGTTCCTCCAGGTCATCATCCATCCACGCGGACATAAAAAGTATTCATCCCGCATCCGCAAAGTGTTCGGTTAGCGACGCTTCGCAGAAGCGTCGTCGCCTTCCGACGCTTCTGCGAAGCGTCGCTAACCGAGAACGGGCAGCTCCCAGGTCGAGGCGGTTGGCGGCGGCGCGATGGCGGGGTCGGCGTCGCCGACGCGGTCGTCGTGCCAGCTCAATTCCAGATCCTCGATCATTTGCAGATCTTCGTGATTGGGCCGGCCATACGTCGCCAGATAATTGCCGATCAGTCCGCTGGTGCCGCCGACATAGAAAATCCAACTTTGCAGATCACGTAAGTTCTTCTCGCGTCCGCCGGCCACCTTCAGATCCTGACGCGGCAGAATCAGACGCATAACGGCGATGATTTTCAGGATCTCCATCGGCCGCAGCCGCGGCGCGTTTTCCAGCGGCGTGCCGGGGATCGGAAACAGGAAATTCAGCGGCACAACGCTGGGATTCAGCTCCTTGAGGCTGAACGCGAGGCTGACGCGGTCGTCGATGGTTTCGCCCATCCCGAAAATGCAGCCGCAGCATGTCTCCAGGCCGACGCGCTGGGCCAGCCGTACCGTGTCCACACGTTCCTGCCAGGTGTGCGTGCTGACGATTTGCGGATAGAGCTCGCGCGAGGTTTCCAGGTTGTGATTGATGCGGCGAACGCCGGCGGACTTGAGATCGCGCGCCTGCTCCTCAGTGAGCGTGCCCAGCGTGGCGCAGTGACAGATGCCGTCCACGTCCTTCATGGCCTGCACGGCTTCCATGATTTTCGGCCATTCACGCTTGGTCGGTCCGCGTCCGCTGTTGACGATGCCGAAGGCGCTGGCGCCGCGATCGCGCGCGTCGGTGCAGGCCTTGGCGACCTCGGCACCGTCCATCATCGCATGCGGCGTGATGCCGGTGTCGAAGTAGCCGCTCTGAGCACAGAACTTGCAATCCTCGCTGCAATTACCGAACTTGGTCGGCAAAATGCTGCAAAACGTCACGCGGTTGCCGTGGAAGTGCCGGCGAACCTTGTGCGCGGCGTAGAAGAGATCGTAAAGCTCCTCGCCCTCCAGCGCGAACAGCTGCCGGGCCTCCTCACGGGTCAGCTCGCCGCCGTCGATGACCCGGCGGCTCAGGGAAAGAAACTCGGGTAAGTCGGCGGCCGACATGGAGCTTTCTCCTTGGCGATCAAGCCTTGCGACTGGGCATGTACACAATCGTCAGAACCAGCATGGTGTAAATCGCCATCACGAAGTAAGGCAGAGCGGTTGGAGCGGAGCTGCTTTTCTCCTGTGAGGTGGTTTCTCCCTTCACCCCTCGCTCCAGGGTGATCGAGTTATTACCTTGTCCTGCCGCGAACGGCGACGACAGCGAAACAACCAGGAGGAAGGCTGCAAGGCAGCGGAGGAGACAGCGCAGCATGATATTGGTTCTCTAGCCGGCGCGGCGATGCAGCCATTTTTCGCCCCACGCCCACAATCCCGCCGGTGCCGGCTTGGCCGGCGGCGGAGGAGGCGGAGGTGGAGCAACTTCGACAACCTCCGGCTCGGCGGCAGGCTCGGCTTTCCGACGGCGGCGTCGCTCCAGCAGAAATTGCACCAGGATGCCCACAACGACCAACGCGGCGCAGCCCCAGTTGAGCAGCGGGCCATTCTTTTGCGTGAAGGCGACACTATCCACCATATGAAGCCGATCGAACAAAGCCAGGGCGCTGTAGGCCATGAACAACGTTCCGATCAAACTGGAGAATGTGATGATCCAGAAGCGATAAAGCAACACGCCGACGAGTCCGCCGACGAGGAAGACCGCGATGGGTTCGTCCCAGGTCGAAGCGAGGGTGTGAATTAGCCCCAGCGCCGCGAGGCCGCCCGCCGCGAAAAGGAGGATGCGCACCAGGGACAGGGCCAGTGCTCCCGCGGAGACCGCCAGCAACAGCCCGGCAACCAGCGGCTGCATGCCGTATTGCTTGCCCAGGGTTAAGCCCAGCAGCCCTGCCGTGAGCGTGACGCTCATCGCCAACCAGAAACGATGCGTCCGTCCGCCAAACGACCATAACAGGAAACCAATGGTCATTCCCGCACCGCTGAGGAACGGAGAGATCCCTTTCGCCTCCTCAAGAATGTCTGGTGCCAGGAATTGCATCCGCGGGACTCCGTGTTCTCAACCGCTCCCTTACGGTCGCGGCTCCGCTCTCTCCGCGAGGTTGTGTCCGATTCCGCGAAGTTATCGGCGCCGCGAAAACCTGTCAAGGCGGCTGACCGCTGCCCGGTGGGCCCAAACTATTAACGAACAGCACGCGTCCGAGCAAATGGTAAAAACAGATGCCAAGGGAACGATATTTGCTATTCCTATGGACGATTCCGTTGCAACTGCGAGAATTACCGAAGTGAACATGGGAATGGCTTGTGTCTGCTTGTCTTCGGTTCAGGTTCCGGCAGGCGGATGAGAACCACTTTGCTGGTCGGCTGGAACATAGGTTCCGATTCATGCCGGCTACGCAGACACATCGAGAAGAACGGATAGCTCCATGGGGACCAACGACGAAGGAGAACGAACCCCATCTGGACACTTTGTTGAGATGGTTGTTCGGACACTGCGCCACGAGGTCGGCGATTTGCTGCAATCGGTGTATTCGGCGGTGGCCATCCTTCAGGAACGGCTGCCGCGCGGTCAGAGCCTGGAGCGGACGATTCTCGCCGACTTGCGCGGCCGCGCCGAGACGTGCAAGAACGAGCTGGATGCCACTCACGACCTGATCTGTCCTCTGAGCTTGAGCCTGGACTGGCTTGAATTGAGCGAGCTGGCGTCCGGAATCGCAGCTGGGTTCTCCCTGCGCTATCCCGGCCTCCAGATCGACTGCGAAGCTCCGCATCCCATGAAAGTCTGGGGAGACGCCCAGAAACTATCCCAGGCCGGCAACATGCTCCTCATGTCGCTGTGCCAGACGGCGCGAAGCAAGGTTTCCCTTGGCGTCCATGCTTCCTCGCGGGATGGGGCCGTGGAATGGAGCTTCAGGCATGACGGCCCAGTCGCCAGCGTCGAGCAGCTCAGCTGGTTGACGGCCCCTTTCAGTACAACGAGGCATGCCCGCTTTGGTCTGGGCCTGGCCTTTACGCGGCGCGTCGTCGAAATGCACAGCGGACGCATCACGGCGGGAGAAGACGCGGAAGGCGGTTTACAAATCGTGCTGACTTTACCCCCTGGGCCCGCGAAGAGCTGAACCGGGACAGTCGGGGAGTTTGGCCGAACCGCATCGGTTCTTCGTTCTCCGCCTCGCGGTGGAGAACGCGGAAACAAGAGTTTATACTGGAAGTAGACACGCACTCTGTTAAGGTAAAAGGGAGCTTGGAATGCTCTCATCGCTCGACAAGACGGACCTTCTCCCTGGACGGCGTGTCTGGGAACCCATTGTTCGATGTTTTCCGTTAAGCTCGCGCGCCGGCACTCGAATTGCTCTCTCCCTCAATGCAGCGGGAGAGAGAAGTTGCGAAACGATGCGGCCAGATGAGCTGGGCGTTGGAGGAGGTTGGCGTCATGGAGCAATCGTCGGCCATGTTGTCGCCTTTGAAAATTGTGGTCGTCGAGGATGACGCCACCGTTCGTCTATTCTTGAAGGAAACTCTGGAAAAGAAGCTCGGCCATCAGGTCGTCGGGGAGGCCGCCACCGGAACGGACATGGTCCGCAGCGTGCTGGAGCTTGAGCCGGACGTGGTCGTCTTCGACATTCATCTACCGCGCCTGAACGGTCTGGACGCCCTGCGACAGATTTACCAGGAGAAAGTTATCGCCGCCGTGGCCATCACCGCCGACCGCGATCAGGAGCTGGTCCATCGCGCGCTGGAAGAGCACGTGCTGGCTTATCTGGTCAAGCCGGTCGAGGAGCATCAGCTCGGTCCCGCGCTGATGATCGCTCGCCGTCAGTTCGCGGAGCTGCGTGATTTGAGCGAGGAGAATGCCTCACTGCGGCAGGCGTTGCAAAATCGCAAAATCATCGAGCGGGCCAAGGGCGTGTTGATGAAGCGCTTTCGCTGGACCGAAGCGGAGGCGTTCCGCAGGCTCCAACGCGGCGCCATGAATCGCCGTACCACGATGGTCGAGCTGGCCCAGAACGTCCTCAATGGCCTCGAAGTAAATCTGTGAGCACAGGGAAAGCCGCTTGCGGCTTAGCGCCAAGCCGCAAGCGGCCTCATTTCCATTCCGCGAGCAGCTGCTCGTAGGCGCTTCCTCTCCCCTTGATCACGGCGCGGCGAGACGTTGGACCCGTCACGGACAGGGCGATGTGAAGATGCTCGGCCGGCAAACATCCCGAAACGCGATCCGCCCACTCCACCAGACACACACCCTCTCCCTCGAAATACTCGTGGACACCCAGATCCGCAAACTCCGCCTCCCTGTGCAGGCGATAGGCGTCGAAATGATAGATGGGCAGCCGCGCCGCGTACTCTTGGACCAGTACGAAGGTCGGACTGGTGACGACGCGGCTGTCCGGGATGCCGATGCCCTCGGCAATGGCTCGTGCTAGCTGCGTTTTGCCCGCGCCCAGCTCACCGACGAGAGCCACGACCGAGCCGGGCCAGAGTCGCTGGCCCAGCTGCCTCCCAAACGCCTGCGTCGCGGCGAGATCTGGTAAATCGACGATCCGCATGGTGTTATTCTATCCGAGCCTGAAGCGAAGCGTTGCTCTTCGCTTACGCTTCAGGCTCGGAGGGCGGCATTACACGGCTTTGAGGACCAGACAGGTATTGCTGCCGCCGAAGCCGAACGAGTTGGAGACGGCCACGCGAACCTTCGCCGTCCGCGACTCGTGGGCGACGTGGCAAAGAAGGCACTCCGGATCAGGCTCGTGCAGATTGATCGTAGGCGGAAGGGCGTCGCGCTCCATCGCCACCAGGCAGGCCAGCGCCTCGACGGCGGCGGCGGCCGTCAGCAGATGACCTGTCATGCTCTTGGTCGAGCTGATGGGCAGGCGTTGAATGCGGTCGCCGAAAACGGCGGTCAGCACCCGTGCCTCGGCAATGTCGCCGACGGGAGTGCTGGTGGCGTGAGCATTGATGTAATCCACGTCGTCCGGGTTGCAGCCGGCGTCGTGCAGGGCTTCGCGGACGGCGGCAATCGCCGGTTCGGGATCGGAGCTGGGGATAACCATGTTGAAAGCGTCGCTGCGCGCGCCGTAGCCCGCGACCTCCGCATAGGCGCGAGCGCCGCGGCGACGCGCCAGCGCGGCCGGCTCAAGCAGAAAAACGGCGCCGCCGTCGCCCATGACGAAGCCGTCCCGCTGGCGGTCAAAGGGACGCGATGCGGCTTGCGGCTCGGCATTGCGGCGCGACAGGGCGCGGAGATTGCCGAACCCCGCCAAAGCCATCGGTGTCACGGCCATGTCACAGGCGCCGGCCAGGCACAGGTCCACCCAGCCCAGCTCCAGCCAGTGCCGCGCTTGCGACAGCGCGACATTGCCGCTGGCGCAGGCCGCCGACACGCTGACGGCCGGCCCCCTCAGGCCCAGGACGCGCCGCGTTCGGGCGATCATGGACTCGGCGTCCTGCTCCGGCTGATAAACGCGTCGGCCGCCCGCCAGGGCGTCGGCTTCCCAGTATTCCAGCCATTCCGCACCTACGCCGAGAACAACTCCGATGCGCACCTCGCTCCGGCGATCCCACCATCCCGAATCGCGCAGCGCCTCGATGCAGCACCAGCGCATCAGCTGCTCCAAACGATGCAAGCGGCCAAATTCCTCGGCATCGATTCCGCTGGGACAGGGCACTTCGCACAGCTGACCGGCGATCTGACTGGGGTGCTCGGAGACATCGAAGCCCCGGACGCGATCGACGCCGGAGCGACCGGCCAGCAAATGGTCGGCGAAGGCGGGATAGGTGTGGCCCAGCGGCGTGGCCGTGCCCACACCCGTTATCCAAGCCGCGTTCGCCTGCTTCACGTTCCTTCCTCCGCGGTTGTCCAGGCCGCTTGCGGCGTAGCGGAGACACTAAGCCGCAAGCGGCCTGGACAACAAACTCTTGATGATCCGCCCATATCAGCCGTGCCAGCTCCACCCGACCGGATCAGCTCCAGACGGCTGTGGGCATCCAGCATCTGAACAAGGGTCAGCTTCCCGCCGCGCGAACCGTGCAGCAGATTCAACAGCGATTCCAGTCGAAGAAGATCGAAACCAGATCGACCACCTTCGTGTCTCTTGGCGCTGGCCAGCGTCTCGGCATCCGGCGTGCCGCGGACAATCTGCAAACGGACGCGCGAGCCGCGCATCCGGATCGGCGTCAAAGCGAGAGCGAGTCCGACGGCATGAGTCCCCGCCGCCATCCGGCCTGTTTCCTCCGGAGGCAGCTCCGGGTCCAGGCAGGTCAGCACCACCCATACTCCCGGCAGCTGCTTGCTTTCGAGCAAGGCGGTCGCTGCCAGCAGGACCTCGACAGCTCCTCCAGGCCCGCCGCCGACGCCGAAATTCGGACCGTGGATCTTTAGCGCCTGGCTAACGGTGCCGGAGATGGAGTGCAATGAACGATGCGGTATTAAATGTGGCGACACACCCCAGGCGCCTTCCACGGCAAAGCGCTGCAAGGCCGTCGCCATGGCAGGCCGGCCGAGGAAACGTGGTGCCGCCAACACGCCCCAATCGCGGAAGTCGGTCGCTTGCAGATGGCCGTTCTGGATCGCCTGGTATACCGCGCACAAGCCGACGACGGTTTGCTCATCCGCATGTTTGAGAAAGCAGGCCAGCAGCGGGTCGCGATAGCACGGACCAGGATTGCGCCGCAGATCCGGCAAGGATTCCAGGCTCACGCGCCTCACCGCCGCGGCCGCCACGTCGCAGCAGATGGCGCAGCTCCGCGTGAACGATTGGTCATCACGTCGCATCAAAGGACACAAATCCTTTCGCAGGCCCCTCCAGCTCGGCAGCTTTACGCCGAACGGGCCGCATCTCGGCCCGGGAGAGGCAAAGTGCAAGTGGTCCTACTGCAATTCACCTAACCTGTCAACGCGAGATCGCGACAAGCCGCTTTCCTCGTCCCCAAACGAGCTTCGGGAACCAGGGCAAAAGGTACACGTACCACTTGTATCGGTTCTGATGGCGGCGGAAATGTCGCGAACCCTTGCTTCTTTTTTGCAATTTGTGGCTCGACTCGGTAAGCTGGAACAAATACCCGTGTGTCTTTTCGGACGCTCAGTCGTCCTCTTTTGTGAGTGTTGCCCATCCTGCCGGGACCATCGTCGCCCGTGAAGCATCCCGCCGCGATGGGGCTTGTTCGGGGTCATCCACTTTTCTTTCTCCGTTGGACAGGATTCTAGCGATGTTCCGCCTTCCTCAAGCTTTCCATGCCATCCTGCTACTCGCCCTCCTCACCAGCTCCCTGCGTGCCCAGCAGCCGATTCAGCTAGGACGCACGCCGGACATTTCACCCGACGGCAAGCTCGTCGCCTTTAGCTACCGGGGCGACATCTGGATTGTGGAGACAATCGGCGGCACGGCCCGCGCCGTCACCTCGCACCCCGCCCACGACATTTCCCCTGTGTTCAGTCCCGATGGCCGGAAGATCGCGTTCAGCTCGAATCGACACGGAGGCTACGATATATACGTCGTCGCGGCGCAGGGCGGACGGCCGACACGCCTGACGATGGATTCGGCGACCGAGATGGTTTGCGGCTGGAGCCCCGACGGCAACAACATCCTGTACGCTTCCACCCGCAGCGCGACCTTTCCTTCGCATTTTGAGCTGTACATCGTCCCCGTCGCGGGCGGAATGTCGCGGCGCATCACTGCCGCCGAAGGCAAGGAAGGCGTTTTCTCACCGGCAGGTGATCGCCTGGCGTACGTCCGTGGTCCCGGCACCTGGTATCGTAAGGGTTATCGCGGCTCGTCCAACGATGACATCTGGATTTGCAACGCCAACGGCGGCAACAATCGCCGGGTGTCCGTCTTCAACGGCCAGGACAGCTCGCCCATGTGGAGCGCCGACGGCAAAACCCTCTTTTACGTCAGCGAGATCCACGGCACGCCGGCGAACATCGTCCGCCTGCCGCTTGAGCCCGCTGGGCCATCCGCAGTCGGCAAAGCCGCCGTTAAGCCAGCACAAGTCACCGCGCACAAGGACGACAGCGTCCGGCGTGCCCGCATCTCCCGCGACGGTCAATGGATCGTCTACGAGTGTGGGGCCGATCTCTGGGTCGTCTCGACGCACGAAGGCTCCAGGCCGCGCAAGCTGGCCATCGAGGTCAACGCCGACGACAAGACCAATCCCGAGCAGCTGAAAATCTTTACCAACGGCGCAACCGAGTTCTCTCTGACCGCCGACGAGAAATTCATGGCCTTCGCCGTTCACGGAAAGCTATTCCGCATGAATGTCAGCCCCAAGTCGAAGGTACTACAGATGACGGACGGTCCCTCCAACGACCACAACGCCGCCTGGGCGCCGGACGGCTCGAAGATCATTTTTATCTCGGATCGCAGCAGGCACGAGGATCTGTATCTGCTGGAAGCCGATGATCCGGAACACCCCAAATTTACCGAGGCTCATCGCTTCAAGGTCAAGCAGCTCACAAACACGACGGAGGCAGAGGAACACGCGCGCTTCGCTCCCAACGGCCGGCGCGTTGCCTTCCTCCGTGCCGGAAAGCTGTGGACCATGAATTCCGACGGCAGCGATCAAAAAGCGATTGTCTCGGACGTTCAGGTGTTCGACTTTGAATGGTCGCCGGACAGCAAATGGTTTGTCTACGCCCGCCGCGACGGATCGTTCGCCAGCGAGCTGTACATCGTGCCTGCCAGCGGGCCGACCACTGACAATCCCGCTCGCAACGTCACGCGTTACGCCACCTACAACGGCGACGTGACCTGGAGTCACGACGGCAAGACGATCGCCTTCCTCAGCGACCGGCGCGGCGCGGCGAACCTTTTCGCCTTGTCACTGCGAAAACCCGCCGCGCCGGGCTACACCGAACGCAAAGGCTTCCTGGGCGGCTCCAGCCTGGCAATTGATTGGGAGGACATTCACCTGCGCGCGCAGGCTGTCTCGCCCGTGCCCGCGTTGACGGGAGCCATCTCGCCGGATGGCAGCAAGGTGGCCTTCCGCGATGCCAGGGTACACGACCTGTGGGTCGCCAGCACCAACGGCGGCCAGCTTACCCGGTTAACCCACGATCATACCGGCCCGCGGCAAATCGTCTGGGCGAAGTCGCGCAGCGCGGTCGGTTCCGATGTAATCTACTATCTCGATCACTCGGGCGCCATCCATCTGATTCGCGCCTCCGGGGGTTCAGATCCCTCGCTGCCCTTCCGCATCAAGATGCGCGTCCGCATCGAGGACCAATATCTGGAAATGTTCGATCAGACCTGGCGCTATCTCGCGGAGCATTTTTACGATGCCAGCTTCCACGGTCGCGACTGGAACGCTGTCCGGGAGAAATATCGCCCGCTGGTCAAGCATATAGCCATGAAAGAGGATCTTTATTCTCTGCTGTACCTGATGATGGGGGAGCTGAACGCCTCGCACTTGGGCGTCAGCGGGCACGGCACCTCTCCCGACGAGGAAACGGCCGAGCTGGGCCTCCTGTTCGACGAGAGTCATCGTGGGCGCGGCCTGAAGATCGCGGAAATCCTCAAACGCGGTCCCGCCGACCGCCGCGGCCTGAACATCAATCCGGGTGAGTACATCCTCAAAATCGACGGCGAGGCGCTGACCGAGAAGACCGATCTGAGCCATCTGCTCAACGGGAAGGTCGGCGAGATGGTCGCTTTGGAAGTGGCGGCCAAGCCGGATGCCCCGGCGAAGGAACGTCGGCACGTCGAGATCGCCGCCGTCAGCCGGCGCTCCATCCGTCCGTTGATGTACGATCGTTGGGTGGAGCACAACGCGCGCCGCGTCGCCAAGCTGAGCAAGGGCAAGCTCGGCTACATCCACATTCCCAGCATGGATGAGGAGGGACTGGATCGCTTCGTCCGCTCTCTGTATTCGGACAATTACGACAAGGAAGCGATCGTGCTCGATGTTCGCTACAACGGCGGCGGCTTCACGCACGATCAGATCCTCGACTATCTCGGCAGCCGCGAGCATACGATTTTCAAGCAACGCGACGGCGGCCAGGGGCTAGTGCTGCGCTCCAGCGACCGCAAGTGGAACAAGCCGCTGGTGCTGCTCATCAACAATCGCTCGTACAGTGATGCCGAGATCTTCCCCAACGCTTTCCGCACTCTTGGGCTGGGCAAGCTCGTGGGTCAGGCGACGGCCGGCTACGTCATTGGACGAACACAAGTGCGATTGATCGACGGCTCGCACCTGCTTTTGCCGCAAATCGGTGTCTACACGGTGGACGGCGTGAACATGGAGAAGGAGGGCGTCAAGCCGGACGTTCTTGTCGAGGACCATCCCGATCAGCTTGCCAAGGGCATCGATACTCAGCTCGACAAGGCCGTCGAGGTCTTGCAAAAGGATGTGATCGCCTGGAAGACGAAGGACCGCAGAAGCGTGGCCACCAATCCGGGCGAGCGCGCGGCCGGCAATTCGACGGCGTCGCCTGTTCCAGCTCCAACGATGCCGCCCTCCAAATAAGAGGACAGCCGCTTGCGGCTTAGCGCGTCCGCAGCGCGGCTAAGCCGCAAGCGGCCTCTCATTCATTTCTCACTTGCTTTGAGACGCGAAGTGGGCATCATAATAGCGTCGTTACAACTACTCTGATTTCGCCCCTGTACAAGGAGTGGACCTCATGACTGGGTCGCGAATCCACCTTGCTCCTCTCGCTCTAGCGGCGGCCTTCGTGCTGGCCGGTTCCCTTCACGCTGCGGGACCGCGCGACAGCCTCAAAAAAGGCAGTCCGAAGCTACAATCCATCAGCGCGTTGGCGTTCGGGCCGGAGGGCATCCTGTTCATCGGCGACGCCCGCGCCGCCGCCATCGTCGCCCTGGACACGCAGGACTACCCGGAGACCGCCAGCACGGACCTGCCGAAGGTCGAGTCTCTTGACGAGAAAATCGCCTCGCTGCTCGGCATCGAGGCCAGCCAGCTCGTGTTCAATGCGCTGGCCGTCAATCCCCGTTCAGGCAACACCTACTTGGGCGTGACGCGCGGCAAGGGCGCCGGCAGCACTCCGGTCCTGCTGCGCGTCAATCGCGCCGGCAAGCTCAGTGAGGTGGCGCTCAAGGACGTTCCGTTCGCGCACACGGCCCTGCCCAATCCCGGCAAGGGGCGGCAGCCGGGAGACGTTATCACGCACATGGCGTATCTGAAAGGAAAGCTTTACGTTGCCTGTCTGTCAAACGAGGAATTCGCCTCGCGGTTTCGCGTGCTGTCGTTCCCCTTCAAGGACGCGGACAAGGGCACCGGCGTCGAGATCTTCCACGGCTCGCACAATCGCGTCGAGACGAAATCGCCGATCCGCACGTTCGTGCCGTATCAGGTCAAGGGCGAGGAGAACATCCTGGCTGCCTACACCTGCACGCCGCTGGTACAAATCCCCGTCGCCAGCCTCAAAGCGGGCGAGAAGGTCCGCGGCAAGACCATCGCCGAGCTGGGCAACCACAATCGTCCGCTGGACATGATCGTTTATCAGAAGGACGGCAAGGATTACATCCTGATGGCCAACAGCAGCCGCGGCGTCATGAAGATCCCCACCGAGGGCATCGACAAGGCCGAGGCGATCACCAAGGGAGTTAAGGAAACGGCCGGTCTCAAGTACGAGACCATCAAGAGCCTCGCAGGGACCGAGCACCTGGATGCTTTCGACAAGGACCATGCCCTTGTGCTGATTCGCACGCCCGATAAGAAGCTCAATTTGCAGACGATCGAGATGCCGTAACGAGTAGCCGCTTGCGGCTTAGCGATTCCGCAGATCCGCTAAGCCGCAAGCGGCCGCCATCAAACCCGGAAGATGCGTTCCACATTGTCGCGGAGCAGGCAGCGTGCCAGCTCGACGGCCTCCGTTTCGCTGAGGATGCCAGGCCGCACAAAATCGTCGGCGAGGATGCGGGACAGCAGCCGGCGATACATGTTGAACTTCGGCAGCCCGAACTCCAGCTTGTACATGTCGCTGTAATAGCCGATTTGCTTCGTCTTCGGCACGGCTTGCAAGCGCGCGCGCAGATCGACCGCGATGTACGCCGGGATGTTCGAGTACCACCAGTGGCCGTTGGTGACGACGTTCGGAAAGATCCAGCTGTAGCTGACCAGCTCCTGATTCTGTCCGCTCGACAGCACCGAGATGCAGAACGTCACTTCCGGAAAAGTGTTGAACAGCTCGGCATACTGAAGCAGCGAGGTGCGTTGATCGAAAAGATCTTGCCCCTGATAGACGCCTCCCTTGTAGACGCGGCGATTGACGCCGATCATCAGATCGAAAGGCAAGCCGAATTCGCGGCAATGCTCGGCGAGCATCCAGAACGACTCGGCACTGGGGCGCGGGATGAAATCGGGAGGTAGCGAGATGGCGCATGCCTTGGCCCCGCGCCTCGTGAAATGCTCGAACAGTTTGCCGATCGCGCGGCGCAAGCTCGCCGCATCGCCAATCTCGATGCCGGTCGCCTTCGCCAGACGCAGCCGCACTTCCGGCTTATCGAGATGAAACACCAGATCATCCGTGCGCAAACAAGGAACGTAGCGATTGGTGTCGAAACCTTCGAGAGGATCGTCGAAATCGTTGGTGAGGAACACCTTCTCGATGTTGGAGCGGCGCAGCACCTCGCTTTCCCAGTCGGGCCGCGACATCACGCGCTCGGCGTTGTCCCACAGGGCTTCGGTATCGGCGGCGGTGACGCGCTCGCCCTGAAAATCGAGGAAGGTGCGCGCGATCTCCAAAAACCAGGCGTATTGTGTCGTGTTATCGAAGCGATCCATGTGGGTGAGAATGGCGCGGACGCGCTCGCACGGCTCAACCTCGGCACCGACCGGCGAGACGCCGGTCCCACCTAGCAGATGCTGATCCATGCCGGCGGAGTGGGCCAGCTCGGTGTAGTAGTGGTAGCCCAGAATGTCGTCGAGCGATCGCGACGCTGGGCGATGGGGGTTGATGTGCGAGTGCGGATCGATCAGGGGGATCCGGCAGATCTCGGTGAACAGCTCCCGGATGAGGGAATCCATCAGCGATCCTCCGTTTCCTGGCGTTTTCGACGGGCATATAGCTCAACGGCAGCGGCCTGCTCCTCGGTCTCGACGGAGCCAGGACGCAGGCGGCGTACGCGTGCAATGGCATTGGCGGCGGTGAGTCCGCGAGATACGAAGTACGCAGCGAGGACGACGCCGGTGCGGCCGAGACCGGCGCCGCAGTGGACGGCCACGCCCATCTTACGCTCGTTGGCGCGCTCAATCGCGGAGACGCAGCGGTCGAGCTGGTCCTGCTCCGGCGGCTCCATGTCCTCCAGCGGCTCATGATAGACCAGCAAGCCGGAGTCCTCGATCCAGTCGCGGCGGGGCCGATCTTCCGTCAGAGACAACAGCACCTCGATGCCCTGCTCGCGCAGCCAGGCAAAATCCTCCGGTCCCGACGGACGCGCCATGGCCGCCAACAACGGTTTCTCGATCCACGAAAATCCGGACGGTGCGGCCATAAGGGAAGCATCCTGAAAGGGTGTCACGAACGGAGTCGTTACCGCAACCGCGATCAACGGAGAGGTTTGAGTCCACACCGAGCGCGCATCTGATTCGCCTGCTCCCACACCTTCTCGTCGTCGTGCAGGAAATCGATCAGGTTGGCGGTTGAGGTTCCCAGCTTGTCGGCCGCCTCGCTCACTCGCCCGCCGACGGCCTGCAAGACATCGAGCACCAGTCCAACGACGTGCCAGAATCGTGGATGCTTACGCCCGAGACGGAGTCGGCCATCGCCATCGCGTGCCTCGGCGTAATCGGGCCGCTCCGTCAGGCTCGTCAGCTCCTCAGGCGGCAGATCGTCACGCACTTTAAGATAGAGCGCCTGACGCAGACGGCGAAGGGCGCGGGCACGGTTTTCGTGTTGCGAGCGGCTCTCCTCGGCAATGACCAGTAGGCCGCTGGGCGGATGACGCAATCGCACTGCGGAGCTGGTCTTGTTGCGTTTCTGCCCACCGGGACCACTGGCGCGATAGGTGTCCACCGCACACTGCGCCAGCAGCTGCGCGTCGGTCAGGTCCGTCCACGTCGCTCGTCTGGTGATACTCATATGCAAACACTCGATTAGCGACGCTTTGTAGAAGCGTCCACCTAACGCTTCTGCGAAGCGTCGCTAAACCGATGTTTCCTACACTTCCAGCTTCCACGGCGCGCGGCGCGGACGGGAGAGCATCTGGTTCGCCTCGGCATCGTCGAAACGATGCGACAGCGGGTCCCACTTGAGCTTTTTGCCCATCCTCATGGCGATGACGCCGATGTGGCAGACGATGACCGAGCCGCCGCCAACCACCACGTTGCAGATTGGCTGCTTGCGGTTTTTCACGCCGTCCACGAAGTTCTGCATGTGATTGGTCGGCCGGCCGTCGTAGACTTTCGGATCATCCTTGAGCGGCTCGGACAGGATCCTGGCATCGCCGGCCAGCAGGGCATCGCGTCCGACGAAGATCGTGCCGTTCTCGCCCTGGATCAGAACACCGTTCTTGTTTGAATCCACGCGCTTCTTCTTGCCGTTCGTGTCCGACAGCTCGCCGGCATCGGTGCCGCCGCCGCTCATAGCGATCACCTTGACGCCGTTGTCGTAGCTGTATTGTACCTGGAAATTGGGATGGCAATTGTAGCCATCTCCACTATGGTACGGTTTGTCAGCCTTGAGAAGCTCCACGGCCACGGGACCACTGCCGTCCTTGTTCAGCGCCCACTGGGCGATGTCGAGATGATGGGCGCCCCAGTCGGTCATCTTGCCGCCGGAGTATTCGTACCACCAGCGGAACTGATAATGGCAGTTCGTCTTGCCGTCCTTGAAGCGATAGGGCACCTTCGCCGTCGGACCGAGCCAGAAGTCCCAGTCCAACTCCTTCGGCGCACCCACGGCCGGAATGGGACCGCTGCTCGGATTGCCGCCGACACGGCATTCGATGGTTTTGATCTTACCGATGCGCCCGGCACGCACCAGCTCGACGGCCAGGCGAAACATGCCGCGATACTCACTCCGCTGCTGGCTGCCGGTTTGTACGATCTTGCCCGTCTGCTTGGACACCTTCATCATCGCCAGCGCTTCCTCGACGGTAAGCGTCAACGGCTTCTCGCAATAGACATCCTTGCCGGCCTTCATGGCGGCGATGGCGACCTGGGCGTGCCAGTGATCGGGCGTGGCGACAAGGACGCAATCGAGACCCTTATGATCGAGAAGCTTTCGAAAATCCTTGTAAGAAGCTTCAAAGTCCTTGAAACCTCTCTTTCGCATCAACTCGGTGGCGTGCTCGCGGTGCCGGCCGTCCACGTCGCAGCCGGTCACAAAGGTCAGCTGCTTGGCCTTCACGCTCTGGCCAGATGCATTAACCACCTGGAGACTGCGGCTTGCCGGGCTGCCGACGCCGACGATGCCCATCGCCAGCGTGTCGTTGGCGGAGGCCTTTTTCCGCGTGTCCTCTTCCTCGGCGGCCAGCACCTGTTGAGTGTACCAGGCCGGCAGCCCCGCGGCGCCCATCGCCGCCAGTGAACGTTGCAGGAAGCCGCGTCGTGATAGATTACCCCTGTCCATATCAAATCCCTCCCGGAAATGGAAAAGTAGTTAATGTCCCCATAGTAACGCCAACAAGCGAAAGGGAAAGAAAAAAAGCCGCTTGCGGCTTAGCGCTTCTCACGCTAAGCCGCAAGCGGCTCGCTTCGTGAGCTACTGTTAATACCCCTCGCCCTGAACCGTGCCGTGCATCGGCGCCAGCTCACCCCCGTAGCGGAAGTGCCAACCTTCGGCGGCACGCATGCTGTGCAGCTGATCCGCTGCCAAGCCATAGCGGTTGAACCACGGCTTGGCCTTGGCCTTGACGATCTCATCAATCTGCCGGACGCGGTCGGCGGCCTCTCCGTGGGCGAAGCGCTCGCGCGCCGCGGGGCCATCCTGCTGGAAATACTCCTTCCAGAACGCACGTCCACCCAGCACGCCGCTGGCGCCGGCGGCGACGGCCATCTCCACCTGCTGCTTGTACGCTGGGAAATCGACGCCGGCGCTGAGCAGCACCCACGGACGCTCCGACGCCGCATCGAGCTGGCGAAGGTTGTCCATCAGCTTGCTTTCACTATCCTTGCCCAGCCAACCGGGAAACTCAGCCTTGTAGATGTCGCAGAAGCGGCTGAGCTGCACCGCGCTCTCGATGACTGTGGCGGCCTTGCGGTCGAGGAAGCTCTTGCTGTCCTTCTTCTCGCCGCCGAACGGGAAAGCGATTGTCTCCAGCAGCAACAGAATGTCGTGCTTGCAGCACTCCTCGTAGACGTGCTGGATGAGCGCAAACTGATGCTCGGCGCTCTCCGACTCGGTCGGCTCGAACTGAGCGAGCAGCTTGACGGCATCGGCGCCCATGCGTTTGATCTTGTCCACGCCCCAGCCCGGCTCGATCTCGCCCAGCGGAGCGCCGACGGCACTTTCACGGGCGGCGGACTTCTCGACGCGCACCAGCATCCCGACGTGAGCCGGCAGATGGAAGCTGGCGATGGTGTTCCAGGCGCCGTAGTAGCCGTCGACAAGGACGGCGCTGGCGTGCTTACTCAGGGCGTCGGCGAGGACGATCTTGGCCTCGACAAGCTCGTGATAGGTCGGCTCGCGATTCTCGCCCTTCTTTTTGAGGCTGTCCTTGATCATGCGGATCATGGAATTGTTCTGGTCCGTGGCGACCATGGTCAAGGTGCCGTTGTCGTTGCAGATTCGCTGCAAGCCGCGCAATTTTCCGGGTGTCAGATGAAGCCCCAGGAGGCGAGTGACGCTAAGGGGAGCAGGACCGTCAGACATGGAAGTAGCCTCGTTTCAAGAACGGCGATCACGTTTACAACCGGAAGTCATTCTAGGTGTGCCGTCGGCGACAGCAAGCTCTTCCGAGCCGCGATGGTGAGGGATAGGAAATGCCTCCGGTCCCAAACTGTCGCGGCTTGGCCGGAATGCCATTCGTTGTTTGACACCACCATTTGGCGTGTGTAGGCGATGGAGACGTTTTGCCGCGCGAGCTGCTCGGCAGCCGCGACGTTTTCCGCCGTCTCGATACGGGTGGCGAGGCATTGATTAATTTGGAGGAGGTGTTGCGTGCCGACGCGGCGCTGCGGAAGAAGTAAGCGGAATCATCGGCCGCATGGAAATGACTTTTTTGCTTGTCATCGCTCCGGAAAGCACTACCTTTGTCAACAATCTGTGCAGCCGGCTAGTCCGGTTTCTCTCAGCGTTTCGCTTCAGACCTCACAGAAGAGGAGCGTCTATGTTCTCGTTTCAATCCTGGCGGTCCCCGTCAAGTAAATCCCGCACTCGGTTCTTGTTCAAACCGCGCCTGGAAGAGTTGGAGACGCGCCTGGCTCCAGCCGTGTTCAACGTCACGCCTACGGCGGTTGATGGAACGCCGGGCAGCCTGCGTGATGCCATTAACCAGGCCAATAGCAATGGCGATGCCAGCAATTCGATCAATCTCGCGCCGGGAACCTATACTTTGACGGACACGACGGACGGCAACCTCGTGATTGCGGACTTGGCCCCCAGTGTGCCGGGCAAGACACTTGCTCTCATCGGTCAGGGGACGACGATCATCGAGCCGGGAGTCAGCAACTGGCACGATCGCATTTTTCAGATTCTGGGGAGCAGCGGAGCAAGCCAGACGGTCACGATGCAAAACCTCACCATTGAGGGAGGAGATGCCACCAATGGCGGAATCGTCGGCGGTACGGCGGCGCTGGGCGGCGGTTTGCTGATTGATGGCGCGAGCGTTTCGTTGTCGCACGTCGGAGTGCTCGACAACACTGCCAGCGGGAACAACGGACAGAGCACCAGCAGCAGTCACGGGCAAGACGGCACGGCGGCAGGCGATGCCTCGGGCGGCGGCATCTATCTCGAAGCGGGCAGCCTGACGATTACCAGCTCGAATATCTCCGGCAATATCGCCCAGGGCGGCTCCGGCGGCAATGGCGCCAAGGGATTTTTCGGGCTGATTCAGTCCGGTGGCAACGGTGGCTCCGGTGGCGTCAACGGATCGAGCCAGATGCCCGGCACGGCAGGCGGAGAGGGCAGCAGCGGGGCTAACGCGACCGCCCTTGACAATGGACTCGGAGGCAAAGGAGGCCGCGGCGGAGATGGCGGCAACGGCGACGGCGGCGGGATTTATGTTGCGGGGGGAAGCCTGTTCATCAGCAACAGTACGCTCACGAGCAACGAGGCCCTCGGCGGCAAAGGCGGTGATGGCGGCGATGGCGGCGACGGCGGCAAGGGCGGCGATGGCGGCGGCGGCGGAGCGGGCGGAAATGGCGGCAGCGGCAGTTCGGGTAGCGGCGGCGCGAGTACGGATGGAGCAGACGGCGGCGATGGCGGCGGCGGCGGCAAGGGTGGCGATGGCGGCGACGGGGGCGACGGGGGCGATGGCGGCGATGGCGGGAAAGGGTTCGGCGGTGGCCTCTACATCGCGGGCGGTGCAGCTTCCCTTTCCAGCAACACAAACCAAGGCAACCTGGCCCATGGCGGCCAGGGAGGTGATGGTGGCCAGGGAGGAGAAGGAGGCAACGGGGGCATAGGCGGCGGTGGCGGAGCGGGAGGCACCAGCGGAAACGGCGGCGAGGATTCCAATGGCGGCCACGGAGGCGATGGCGGCGACGGCGAGGATGGCGGCGACGGGGGTAAGGGCGGCGACGCCGGTGATGCCGGCGCAGGAGGGATGGGGCTGGGAGGCGGGATGTACGTCGCCAACGGCACCACAGTGTTGCTCAACAACTCCTGGAGCCTCAATGTGGCCCAGGGAGGCAGCGGTGGCCAGGGTGCCAGCGGCGGCTCGGGCGGCTCGGGCGGCTCGGGTGGCTCGGGTGGCTCGGGCGGGCGGGCCGGCGCTGGGGGAGGCACCAACCTCGTAGGTACCCCCTCGGGCGATGGCGGCGATGGCGGGGAAGGCGGCGAGAATGGAGAAAACGGTGAAGGAGGCGACGGCGGCGACAGCAGCGCCGGCGGCGCAGGGGGTGCCGGCAGCGGCGGCACCCTCTATCTGTCCGATGGCAACCTGGTCATGATCGGCGATTCCCTCCAGAACAATGCAGCGCAAGGGGGAAACGGAGGTAACGGCGGGTTCGGCACCTCGGGCGCCTCGGGCGCCTCGGGCGCCGCCGGCGCCTCCGGTGGCTATGGAGGCTCAGCCGGCGTGGTCTTCGCCCCCCGTACTGGAAATGGTGGCAACGGCGCGGACGGCCAAGCAGGTGACGCCGGCAGTAGCGGCATGAGTGGTATCTCGGGCGGCGCGGGCGGCGCGGGTGGCGCGGCGACCGGCGGCGGGATTTCGGGCGCTGGTGGTTTCCTCGTGTTGCTTGACGTGAAAATCACTGCCGATCACGCTGTCGGCGGAGCAGGCGGCATGGGCGGCATGGGCGGCATGGGCGGCAGCGGCGGCGATGGCGGCACGGGGGGCAGCGGCGGGCAGGGCGGAGGTCTGAACTTCGTTGCCGCCATTGTTCCCGTCATCGCCAGCGATGCGGCTGTCGCCGACAGTGATGGCAGTCCCGGCAATGGCGGCAATGGCGGCAGTGGCGGAAACGGCGGCAGCGGAGGCAACGGAGGTGGAGGCGGAGAAGGCGGAGCCGGCGGAAACGCCCAGGGCGGAGGACTGTTCGTCAGCGGCGGTACGCTTTTGACCATTGCCACACTTCCCGCAGGGAACGCCGTGGTCGGTGGGGCCAGTGGGGCCGGTGGGGCCGGCGGGCTTGGCGGACCCGGCGGGGCAGGCGGAATCGGCGGCGGCGGCGGTGCGGCTGGGAGTTCGTTCACTAGCTCTGGCCAGAATGGTCTGGATGGCGGCAGTGGCGGAAACGGATTCTTTGGCCAGGCGGGAGGCGCCGGCTCCGCTGGGGCGCCGGGCAGCTTCAACTATCCCGACACGGACATTCTCTCTACCGTCAACGACCTCGGAAGTTTGGGTTAACAACCCCTTGGCGGTCGAAAAGGATTTATCCTATTCCAAGAGCTACGGTGGGGACCGTGAGGCAACCCCACCGAAGCTCTTGGCGTCTACTTCTTGACGAAAGAAAAAGGTAACGTGTTGGATGTCTATCCAAGTGTTATTCGGATTGGTCCTTACTGGATCAGCGCGATTTGGATACCGTTTTGTAAGATGGTCGTGAACGCGCTAATCATGTTTGCCGTCATCTGAGTGTCCGTTCCGGTGACGATCTGCGACGCTGATAACGGTGTGCTCGCGCTGCTCTGCGTGCCAGCCCAGTACTGCATGCTTTGCAAGGTGCTCTGGGCGGCGGCGCTGAGTTCTCCTTGGAACACAGGGCCGAAACCGATAGCGTACAGCTCAAATGGGTTCCTGTTGGTGCCGTAAGCGTCCTTCAACGCCCCTATGTACCCTTGAATATTGTTCAGGACTTGGGTGGCGTTGTTGCTATAGGCAGTGACGCTGGGGTATTGGCTGCCGGTCGGGTTGTTCATGTCATACCGGATGGGGTAATAGGAGTACGTCCCCGCGTTCACGAGAGTGGCGTTCGCGGTGCAGTTCGGTATGCCATCGGTTTCAAAGATTACGACCTTCTGCGCCCCTTTCCGCCCCAATCCCCCGGCCATTCCTGTTGGAAAGGTGATCGGGGAGGAGGAGACAAAGCTTCGCAAAGTCGTATCGCTGGGAGACGTGGTGGCGAATTGGTTGTAGGCGAGCATGAGGGCCATGTCGAAGCAGGTGTCGCCGTCGCCGCGCGGCGTGTCCACCATGTCGGCCGAAGGGATAGACCCCGTGGCGGGATCCGGAGTGTAGGGCGTAAGCTCGGTATTATTGCAGGAGCCATCGGCATTGATGGTGGAGAAGGGGAACACGAGCGCGGCCTGGGCGTAGCTGTAATTCGGACCCAGCGGCGAGCGCACGCAGTTGAAGCGTCCCAGGTTGTTATAGCCCGACTCCACGGTCCCATTCGCGGCGCTGCGCGGCCAGCTATAACAAATGGCCGTGAACCAGTCGTTGGGATTGTTCACCTGCATTGTCGAAATGGCGCCCAGGAACGCCTGCTTGCCGGAATAAAGCGGCGCCTCGTAACCATCGCCGGGCTGCATCCAAAAATAGCTGGGAATCAGGTTCTGGTCCTCCCCCATGTTGCAATTCTGCATGTAATCGACCATGTTCATCGGACCGAACCAGTAACGCAGCAACGGTCGATAGGGGTTATCCGTATAGCTCATGTACGGCGGCGCGGAAGGAGGGGAGGTGAGTCTCATGGTTCCCCAGGAGAAATCGCTGCCGTAGCCGGCCATGGCGCTGATGTCCTGGTAGGTACTCGACCCCGTCTGCCGAATGCCGAGAGCGTAATCGATGAACTCTTTCCAGAAACGTTGGTCGGTGCTGCCGTAGTTGGGCCAACTGCCCGTAAGCGACGTTGGGATGGAGCCATAGTATTTAATACGGCCGGCCCGCATTTGCTGCGGGAAAGGGTTGACAAACTGCCCGGAAGAGTTGACCGACTGACTGAGCCAACTGAGGATGGCGGAATAGTTGATCGTGCTAGCACCAAATGCGGACACGTTCAATACGCCGGTGTTTTTGTCGAACAGAACGGTATTGTTGGTGGTGTTGAAGAACTGTTGGCGCCAATCCGCGGAGAACGAAGTGCTAGTCCAGGCCGTTCCGCCCGGATAAGCGCGATTAAAGAGCCGGCACACGGCATAGTAAGTCAGCGGCTGATAGGAAGATGAAATCGTCTTTCCATTCCATGTGGTGATATTGGGGACAGTCGTACCCGACGTAAGATAGTTTACCGACGGCAGCCGACTGGCGCTGCCCAGGGCCTTTTTCTGCAACCATTGTTGCAGATTCGTCAAGCCCGTGGCGCCTTGACCTTGCCAGGTGGCCCAGATATTAGAAAGCGTGGTTTGGTCGGTCGAATTCGTCAGCCCAAGCGCGCTGAGGTAACTGGTCAAGGTGCTCCCGGAGAGAGTGTTCGTGTTACGCGGATCGGGCGGCCACACGAAAAAGGTCATGCCGTAATAACCGGGGCCTTGCGTGTATCCGTTGAAAGGCAGAGAGCCGTTGACCGGGGGCGTGGCTGGCGCACTGTAGTCCACCTGAGTCCAAACTTGCGGGACGCCGCCGGTCCCCGACGTGTCCGGTTTCCCTGCGGCGTAGGCCGAGTAGCCGTCCAGCTCCCAGAGGATGTTCGTACTCGTGCTGCCCAGGACGTCACTGACGTCGGTCGCATACGTGGTTGTGCTGTTCTGCTTGAAAAGCGGCACGTCTCCGCCCGGCGTCGTGGTGTACGTCGAGGGTGGCAGTTGGGGAAGTGTTCCCGCAACGGGGGCGGTCCAGGTGTTCCCGCCATCCGTGCTGGTGTACGAATCGAATGCGCGGATCAAGGTGCTGGCATAGGCCGCGTTTTGCATGAAGCTATTCACGTAAGTCAAGGAGTACGAGGAATTGGCGACGGTTGTGTTGCTTGGCGAGATCGTGTAAGGCGAACCCGGGTCGTTGGAAGTTTGATTCGTGCTAGGCCCTTGCAGACTGGAGCTAGCCGACGAATAGTGACCGAACGTCGGATAGACGGTATCCGGATTGTTGGTCGTGCGCGAGGTGGTGTAAAAATCGAAGCCGAGACAGGTGCCAAAGCGCATCGAGGCGGACAGATCCATTGCCAGGGCAATATCGCGCGGGCGATGGACCGCCGTGGCCACCGCAGTGACGGTCGGAAAAAATTGGTATCCAAAAACACCGGAGAATGCTTCCGCTGTATTGAGCGCGGTCACGGTCGAGGAAACGGCGGTCAACGGCATGCCGCTCGTGGCTGGAAAATTGGCATTGAAAGTCTGCGACGTCTGATTATAGTCATAGCTGCCATAGGAGAGCACGAGCTGCGACGATTGAATGCTACGACCCAAAATATAGTTGTAAGACAAAATCGTTTGTGCGTTTGTCGTGGCCGCGCTCTCGTTATAATTGCCGCTTGAGCTTCCATTCAGGGTGCGGGCGGCGGCAAGCGCCGCAAGATCGGCCGCGTTCTGCGCCTGAGCTTTGGCAATGGTTAGCATCCCCACGTCCACGGCCAAGGCCACGAAGCCGACCAGCGTCACTAAGCTGACGGCCAACAACGGTAGGACGCTTCCCCGGCGAGAAGTAGTCTCTCTAACGGACGATCGCTCGAAAAATATCATAACCAGTCCCTTCTTCCTCGTCACCGAGCCGCTGATGGGGTACGCACTCGGCACAAATACCAACGGGAACAATGTTCAGGAACGGGTAATTGCCTAAGACCGTTACAGGGATGAAAGGCAGGAAGCCCAGCTCCTGACTCCATCATCACTGTAGACACCGCCTTGGTTGGATACCCTCACGCTTAGGTCACTCCCGTTTACAATAAGGCGACAGAAACTCATGTTTCTCTCCGCCATGCGATTCTTCACGAGCAACAGCTACTGAATCAGCGCGATTTGCACACCGCTTTGCAAAATGTTCGTAAAAGTAGTAATCATGGTCGTAGACATCTCCGCATCCGTTCCCGTGATGATCGACGGGCTGCCCGGAGTGCTCGCGGTGGTTTGCATACTCTGTAAGTTATTAATCGCCGCTGTCTCGTTCGGCGCTCCTGCCTGGAATACCGGCCCGAAGCCGACGGCGTACAAGCGGAAAGGATTGCGATTGGTGCTAAATGTGCTGGCCAGCTGCGACACCAGGCTATTAACCTGAGTCATGACACCCGTGTCGGTGATGGTGGATACGCTTACAGATGGATATTGGCTGCCGCTCGGATTGTTCATGTCATAACGGATCGGATAATACTTGTACGATCCATTGGTCACGAGGCTGGCAGTCGCATAGGTATTCGGCAACCCGTCTGTTTCAAAGATGATGACCTTTTGAGCTCCTTTGCGTCCCATTCCACCGGCCATGCCGGTAGGAAAAGTGATTGGGGAAGAGGACACGAAGGATCGCAAGGTGGCGTCGGAGGGCGAGGTGGTGAGGAACTGATTGTAGGCGAGCATTAGGGCCATGGCGAAACAGGTCTCGCCGTCTCCGCGCGGCGTGTCTACAAAATCGGCTGAGGGGATTATGCTCGTGGCGGGATCAGCAGTGTAGGGTGTAAGTTCGGTATTATTGCAGGAACCATCGGCATTGATGGTAGAGAAGGGGAACACTAGGGCAGCCTGAGCGTAATTGTAATTCGTTCCTAACGGCGAACGCACGCAATTGAAGCGCCCTAGAAAAGCGCTCGACTCCACGGTCCCATTCGATGATCCACGAGGAAAACTGTAACAAATGGGAGTGAACCAGTCATTGGGATGGTTTGACTGCATCGTGCTGATGGAGGCCAGGTAAGCCTGCTTGGCCGTATAGAGCGGCGCTTCGTAGCCATCGCCGGGCTGCATGACGTAATATCCCGAGCCGCTCATCCACATGTCGATCGTCCACAAGTTAAAATTCTGTAAGTAATCGACTGCATTTAGAGGACCGAACCAGTACCGCAGCAATGGACGATAGGGGTTATCCGTATAGCTCATGTACTGCGGCGCGGCAGGCGGCGCGCTGAGCTGCGATTTGCCCCAGAGAACATCGCTGCCGTAGCCTGCCATGGCGCTGACGTCCTGGTAGGTACTTGCGCTGGTCTGCCGGAAGCCGAGCGCGTAATCGACGAACTCCTTCCAGAAGCGCTGGTCGGTACTGCCGTAACTGGGCCAACTGCCCGTGAACGTGGTTGGGATGGCGCCATAATACTTGATGCGCCCTGCCCGCATTTGCTGTGGGAAGGGATTGACCAGCTGCCCGGAGGAGTTTACCGACTGGCTTATCCAGCTCCAAATCGCCAGATAGTTGATAGTGTATCCGGAAGTGGTGGATGTGGACGGCACATTCAACGTATCGGTACTGCTGTTGAACAGAACGGTATTGTTGTTCGTGTTGAAGAAACGCAGGCGCCAATCCGCGGAAAACGAGGTGCTCGTCCAGGCCGTACCGCCCGGATAAGCGCGGTTGAACAGACGGCAGACGGCATAGTAAGTCCGCGGCGAATTTGCCGTCGTGAGCGTCACCCCATTCCACTTGGTGATACCAGGGACCAGCGCGGTGGTCGAGGTCGGAGTGTAGTAATCAGAGAACGTCGGCAGCTGACTGGCTCCGCCCAAGGCCTTTCCCTGCAGCCAATTTTGCAAATTCGTCAGACCCGTCGCTTTTTGGCCCTGCCAGAGAGCCCAGATGTTGGAAAGTGTGGTTTGGTCCGTCGCATTCACCCCAAGCGCGCTGAGGTAACTGGTCAGAGTTGCGCCGGCGAGAGCGGTCGTGTTGCGCGGGTCGGGCGGCCACATGAAAAAGGTCATGCCGTAATAACCGGGCCCTTGCGTATAGCCGTTGAATGGTAGAGAGCCGTTGGCCGGAGGAGAGGCGGGCGCACTGTAGTCCACCTGGGTCCAAACTTGCGGGACGCCGCCGGTCCCCGACGTGTCCGGTTTCCCTGCGGCGTAGGCCGAGTAGCCGTCCAGCTCCCAGAGGATGTTCGTACTCGTGCTGCCCAGGACGTCGTTGACATCGCTGGCATAGGTGGGGGGTGTGCTGCTGCCCTGTTTGACGAGCGGCACGTCTCCGCCCGGCACCGTCGTGTATGTCGAGGGAGGCAGTTGCGGAACGGTCCCGGCGGCGGGGGCGGTCCAGCTGTTTCCGCCGTCCGTGCTGGTGTAGGAATCGAAAGCGCGGATCAAAGTGCTCGCATAGGCCGCGTTTTGATAGAAACTGTTCACGTACGTCAACGTATACGAGGAATTGGGGGCGGTGGTATTGCTTGGCGAGATTGTGTAGCCATCATACGAGGAGGTTCGATTCGATCCCGTGTAATCCAAACTGCCGCTGGCCGACGAATAATGCCCGAACGTCGGGTAGACCGTATCGGGATTGTTGGTGGTGCGCGAGGAAAGAACAAAGTCGTAGCCAAGGCAGGTGCCCATACGCATGGAGCCGGACAGGTCCATCACCAAGGCGATGTCGCGCGGGCGATGGACCGCCGTGGCCACGGCCGTGACGTTCGGCAAAAATTGATAGCCGAATACGGTGCTGAAGGCGGCCGCGGGATTGTTGGACACCACGGTCGAAGACACGGCGGTCAACGGCGATCCGCTTGTCGCTGGGAAATTGGCACTAAATGTCTCGGACGACTGGTTGTAGTCATAGCTGCCGTAGGACAGCTGAAGCTGCGACGATTGAATGCTTTGCCCCAGGATATAGTTGTAAGATAAAATGGTTTGCGCGTTTGTCGTGGCCGAGCTCTCGTTATAATTGCCGCTCGCGATTCCATTCAGAGAGCGGGCGGCGGCAAGCGCGGCAAGGTCGGCCGCGTTCTGGCCCTGAGCTTTGGCAATGGTTAGCATCCCCACGTCCACGGCCAAGGCCACGAAGCCGATCAGCGCCACCAAGCTCACGGCCAAGATCGGTAGGACGCTTCCGCGACGACAAATAGATTGGCTAGCGCTCGGTTGCTTGGAAACCATCATAATCAGACTCCGCCTTCGCAAATCATCGTTACCGTGCTGGTCACGGTAAAGGAATTCGGCACGGACACCAACGGGATAATGTTCATAAATTGGTAATTGCCTGAGACCGTGACGGAGATTACATCCCCTGGAGCCAGGGCATTGACGCCGTTGCCGGTATAGGAAGTAGTCACGCCGCTCGAGGTGTGAGTTCCGCTCACGCTCACGGAAAAGCCACTGAAGCTGGTGCTTCTTCCCGCCATGTAGCCGGTCACGATCGACGTCACATCCGTGCTGATCGTTGTGTCCTGGTTGTTGGCCAAGGCATAGCGGCATCCTTCGCGAGCGGCGTTTTCGAGCAGGTTCCAGTCCATAAAAAGTCGGCCATACTCGAAGATGCCGCACAGGAACATTATCAGGGGCAATAGAACCAGGGCCGTCTCTACAGCCGTGGCGCCTCGCCGTCGATTATTGGGGGAGGGACGACTAATCATGATTCCTAACGCTCCTCTCGTTGGCCAAGGTTACTCCGCCGGCAGACTATTAGAAATCGAGAAGGGCGAGTCTTGCATACAAACCCAATCCACGGTGATCGAGATCCGGGAAACACCGGTAATCTGTGTTAGCGTGTTCCACCGGATCGTGGTATAGGGAACCTGTAGCCCGATCTGATAGTGATCGAGCTTCGACATCGTGGTTGGGTCCGTGACACTGGTCTGAGTGATGTCCGTGAAGGTTATGGTGAACAGCTCCTGGTTGGCGGTGTTATCCCAGCAGGTGTAGCCGGTGGTGTTCGCCGGCATGGTGACGACAGGGGACTTCATCGTAGTTGAATGGCTGGGATTAAACGTCGTCGGCATCGCGTTCTGAAGATAAGTCAGGGTGTTGGAGGCAACGGTCTGAAGGTTATCCTGTCCCACGGATGCGTCGCGAGCGGCCTCGCGGGCGCCATTCCACATGACGTTCGACACCTCGACGATACGCCCGACCTCCCAAATGCCCAGCAGAAGCAACACGATCACCGGCAAGCACAGAGCGAACTCTACCGCAGCGACACCCTGTCGGCGATACCGCACCGATTGCAAGCCTGTTCTTTTCCCGCTTCGATTTTGGGAATGTCGGATCATCTGGATCTCCTCCTATGATTTCTGCTCATTAGCGAGTCTAGGTTATTTGTGGGTGACGAGCAAATCCTCCGCAGAACAAATCCTCAGAATTGTTATCCTCTTCACAATCCTCCCTGCTCCTCCATCTTCACCTGCCGCGCGAATAGCTCGCCGGGCGTCCTCGTTCTCACCTCGGTGCTTCCGCTACAATGGTTACATGGACAGTTTGACTTTTCTCCAGAGTGCGGCCAAGGCGAAAGCTCGGCCTATTTACGTTCTCCACGGCGAGGAGCATTTCTTAAAGCGCCGCGTGTTGGCGGCCTTGCGCGCGCTGGTGCTCGGCCCCGAAGACGACGGCTTCGGGTTAACCACCCGTGACGGCGACAAGGCGAGCTGGGCCGAGATTCACGATGAGCTGGAGACGCTGCCGTTCCTCAGCACGCGCCGGCTCGTCGTCGTCGATCGCGCCGATCCGTTCGTGACGCGCGAACGGCCGCGCCTGGAGAAGTATGTTGCCGAGCCGTCGAAGACCGGGGTGCTGGTCCTCGACGTGCAATCCTGGCCGGCGAACACCAAGCTGGCCAAGCAGCTGCCGGAGACGGCGACCCTCGTTTGCAAAGCGCCGACGACGCAAAAGCTTCCGGAATGGTGCGTCGCCTGGTGCGCCGCCCAGCACGGCAAGCCGCTGTCCGTGCCGGCCGCTCGTTTGCTGGTCGATCTGGTCGGGGCCGACATGGGACTGCTCGATCAAGAGATGGCCAAGCTGGCGATTTACGCCGGAGGCAACAGCCGAATCGACACCTCCGATGTCGATCAGCTTGTCGGCCAGAGCCGGACGGAAAATACCTGGAAGATTTTCGATCTCATCGGCGGCGGCCAGACCGGCGCGGCACTGACCTTGCTGGATCGGCTGCTCGATCAGGGCGAGGAGCCGTTGCGTTTGCTGGGAGCGTTTAGCATGCAGCTTCGGCGTCTGGCGCAGGCGGCGCGATTGTACAGTCAGGGCCAATCGCTGCCGGATGCCTTGGAGCGAGCCGGTGTGCCGCCGTTTGGCCGCCGCAACGCCGAGCAGCAGGTTCGCCACCTCGGCCGCCGCCGGCTCGATCTAATCTACGATTGGCTGCTGGAAACCGATCTCGGTTTGAAAGGTTCCAGCCAGCTGCCGCCGCGTACCTTGCTGGAACGCCTCGTCGTGCAGCTGGCCCGCAAAAGATGAACAGGTGATAATGTCCACATCTCTTCCCCGCTTGTTGCTTACGCTCGGCGATGTCGCCGGTATTGGGCCGGAGATCATCGCGCGGGCCTGGCCGAATCTCCTGCCGTTGTGCCGTCCGGTGATCGTCGGCGATCCGCTGTGGGTGCGGCGCGGCCTGGAGCTGGTCGGCTCGCCGGCGCGCGTTCATGTGATTACTCACCCCGCCGAGGCCCAGGCGGAAGTGGACGTGCTACCGTGCCTGCCGGGCAGTAATCAGGATCTCCATGCGGTCGAACCGGGACATGTCAGCGCGGCGGCGGGACGGGCCGCTTACGATTTCCTCTGCCGCGCCATCGATTGGACGATGGCCCGTCTCGCCGATGGTATCGTCACCGCGCCGTTGCACAAGGAGGGGCTGCACGCGGCCGGCCTTCCCTATCCCGGCCACACCGAGATCCTCGCCGAGCGAACCGGCGTCAAAGAGTTCGCTATGGTGCTTGCCGTGGGCGATCTTGCTGTCGCGCACGTGACGCTGCACATGGCCCTGCGCGATGTCTTCCGCCATCTGACGCCGGCCGCCGTAGTCGAAAAGGCGCGGCTCCTCGATGGATTGCTGACGCGATTGCTCGGCCGAGGTCCGCGTCTGGGCGTGGCCGCGCTGAATCCACATGCCAGCGACGGCGGATTGTTCGGCGATGAGGAAGCCACCATCATTGCTCCAGGCGTGCAGGTGGCAAGGCGTGAAGGAATTGAGGCCAGCGGTCCCTGGCCGTGCGATACGCTTTTCGTCCGGGCGCGGCGGGGTGAGTTCGACGGAATCGTGGCCATGTATCACGATCAGGGGCACATTGCCTTGAAATTGCTCGGCGAGGGGCGGGCAGTCAATATCAGTGCCGGCTTGCCGATTGTGCGCACGAGTGTGGCGCACGGTACGGCGTACGACATTGCCGGACGCGGCATCGCCGATGCCGCAAGCCTCGTCGAGGCGACGCGCGTCGCCGCCCGACTGGCGAAAACACGTCGGTCCGTTTAGCCGCGACCCGAAGGGGAGCGCGAACCCTCGCGCTCCCCTTCGGGTCGCGGCTAAACGAAATTACTCGGCGGTGAAGCCGGCGAGGAAGTCCTCGAACGCCTTCTTTTGTTGGTGCTCGACACCTTGCAGCTTCTTGATGTCGGCCTGATACTGCTCGATCTGCGTCTCCTGATCGTTGAACTTCTTGACGATGCGCTTGTACGCCTCCGACGTTTGCGGCAGCTCCTTCAGGTTCGAGCGCAGACGCGGCTGATCGTTGCGGATCGTGTTCAGCTGACGCTCCAGCTCGGCGATCTCACGCTGTGTCTTCTGCATCGCCCAGCGCAATTGCATGGCTTTCTGCAAGCCGGCCTTCACCTTGTCGCTGGTGATAGTCTGCTGGATAAAGTGGCGGATGCTGTCGTCATTGAGATTGGTCAGCTGCACCGTCTGCTGCATGATGCGCTCCTCGGTGACGACTTGCTTGGCTGTCTTGCCGGACGCCACCTTGACCTGGAAACGATAGACATCGCTGGCCGTCTCCTGCGGCTTGTCCTCCGAAATCAGCTTGAAGTCGTTGCGAACCGGATGCTCGATCAGGACGGTGCGCTCCTGCTCATTGCGGTTCTTGATGGTGTAGGTCTTGGTTTCGCGCAGCCTAGTGGCGGTATGCAGCAGCCCCTTGACCGCCTTGAACTGCGTGATACGGCCATTATCGCTGCTGAGCACGGGATTGACCTCAGTGCCAAGATCGACGGCGTAAGAAATCAAGCGTTCCTCGTTGGGCTGGAGATCGAGAATACGTGCGTCGCCAGCGTAGTTGGAGCCTTCAAAGACGGTGATCGGTCCCTGCATCAGATGCAGGCCGGAGGTGTTCTTGAAGCGCAGTCCCAACAGCGGGAGCTTGGCTTGCGTGCGTTCGTTGTAGATGGAAACCCGCGTGCCTTTCACGTCCTTGTTGATAATGGGCAACAGCGCCGACTTTTGCCGGTTGAGCGTGACGGGCTTGTCGATAGCGTACTGGAAAAAGTCGCCCAGCTTCGCAGCGGAGGCCACGCTTGTCACGCCAGCGCCCAGATCCATGCGGAGATTGAGCGACTCTTTCGTTTTGCCCGCATATCCGCGGAAGGCGCCGCTCTGCCGTTCACGCAGCGCACGATCCTTCCCTTCGCCCTTGGCCCGCTCCTCGAATTGCTGCTCTGTCTCAGGCATTTTTGCGGCGCCAAAGCGGGCGAGTGCCGCGTTCTCGTCCATACTGCCGCTGTAAGCGACCGGCCGCAGCGAGGCAAACAGCTCCATCTCGACAACCGGACGCGGCACATACAACGGTTGATACAGGTCCATCTGGAAGGAGATGGGACGCCCGGAAACGAGTGCCATGCGGACATCCTTCCAGTCCTCATCGGTCGGGTTCTCCACCACCGCCCAGCCCTGCAAAAACGGCTTGTGGGTGTCCTTATCCAGCACCAGCCGATAGCTGGTCTTCCAGATGGGGTTCTCAATGACGTAGCTGACGCGGACTTCCCGCTTGCCTTCGCCGATGAAGTGGATCGACACCGACTTCTTCTGCATGTCGTGCGATAACGCCAGCGTCTCCAACGCCTTCTTGAACTCGCTGTCCAGGATGGGATTGAGGAAGCGCACACGCTGGACTTCCGGTAGCTTCAGGCTGCGCATGCCGTCGGCGCACCACAGGTTGAGCAGCTCCACCTCGACGGTGTCCTTGCCGCCGACGGCCTGCTTCTTTTTCTCGCAGCCGATGAGCGTGCCGGTCAGCGTTCCCGGCTGCGTGGCGCTGGTCTGCTGGAGCACCACTTCAACTTTCTCGCCGCGGGCCTGATCGAGAATCTGCGCGAACGACGGATTGGTGGTCAGATTGACGGCGAAGCTTTTGAGGGTGCGTTCGATCGGTGCGTTGGAGTCATAGGAGACGGTCGAGACGCTTCCGCCGTCAAGGTCGCGGATGACCATCGATTTGAGCAGGTCATTGATGTCTTGCACCGGGAAGGAGAGATCGACGCGGGCTTTGCCCTCGACGCTGCCTTCGCGTTGGAAGTAGCCGACGCCGCTGCTGAAGAGGACGACCTGGCCGATGGGCAGCTGCGTGGCCTGGAAGGTCGGTGCTTCCTTGGCGGCCGGCTGGTTGGGTTGTGCCGTGGAGGGGCGGGGAGAGAAAAGGCCAAACGCGCCCAGCGCCAGCAGGGCGATGCCGCCCACACAGATCAAATACCATCTGCGACCCATGATCCACTCTCCTCTCGGAAGCGAAAAGACTCGGTTATCCACGGCGGGAGATCCGACACCCTCAAGACGAGACAGCTTGCCGGTTGGATTGATCCCGGCGAGCGGAAGGAAGGAATGAGCGCGCGAACGAAATGTGAAGATGATCTTGACAGTGAGCGGGTGATTTCGTATCAGCCGCCCCTCGCAATTAACGCATGGAATGGTTCTGGCGTCACTCCTTCGGCGACACGCGTTTGCTCTTCGGGGCGGATGGGTGAGCGGGGATGGGAGTCAGCGCCGGACTCGGGGTGATTCGCGCGGAGGGGTCCGCGCGGATGCCATGCGGAGGGGCTGTTTAGCCGAACGGATCAAGGATGAACGAGCATTTTTGTCATTCGTCCTTCATCCTTCCCAAACGGCCTCGGCCGAGGCATCGAGGGCGGAAATCGGGCAGTTTTTCTGCAGGGGATCGATTTCAGCCGTCGATAGTAGGAAAGCTAACGGCCCAATTCAGGGTCGTCACGGACGGGGGTTTGGTAAGAGGGGGTTCGGTATCCGCAAGCGCGGAAACGGGGATGGGGTGGACAAGCTCGCCGAGCGAGTCGAAACGCAGCTGCGCAGCGACAGCTCCACACGAGCGGGTCATGCCGGCGACGGGGGAGTCGCGGCAAGCCCAAGGTGTCCGGCCCAGAATCCCAGAGCTGCTTGCGGCCTGGCAACGCGGCGGTCAAGCCGCCAGCGACGCATTCCGCTAACCTTTCCTGATTCTCTCTCCAGTCAGGGCACGTTCGTCAACGACGACGCCGTCCGCTCTGCGCGCCGAGAGCGAGTTAGGTAGGACCGAATGACCACTTGCCTTACAGCAGGGAGGAGTCCATGGCAACGCATGTGGACGTGGATATTCAGCAG
>Ga0335075_10001714_pt1 | contig 35768 bp, 30 predicted proteins | sample Lox_Sample_24_FD_206723 | JGI IMG/M metagenome (GOLD analysis project Ga0335075, IMG submission 206723) | Soil microbial communities from Loxahatchee National Wildlife Refuge, Florida, United States - Lox_Sample_2.4 | ecosystem: Environmental > Terrestrial > Soil > Wetlands | place: USA...
CGAACGTGACACAAAATCGCTCTAAATCCTTGTCTAGCGAAACTGATTGAATGTCTTCAGCAGCTTCATCGTGGAATCATATTCGAGCTTGTCGCCTTCGAACTCGCAGCGATAGAGTCCCTGCAGGTTGGATGGCAGCGCCACGCCCTTTTCGACGAGCAGGATCATCTTCTTGCCGTAGAGCGCCATCGCTGCCCCGATCTCGATCAGAACATTGTCATTAAGCTTGGTGTGTTCGTTCCCATCCGTGTCGAGGTATTTTCCCTCTGCGCCGACATGGATGATGCCGGCAGCGCAGGACCGCATGTCCTCGAACACCTTCTCGGGAACCGAGATTGCCGTCGCTTCGCGCTCGACAGAAACTACCGGATCGAATTTTCCGAATTCCAACAACTCCTTGATCTGGGTCACGATCGCGCGCTGCTTGCCATGCGAAATAAAGACCTTGTTGGCTCTCGGATCGAATAGGGGCGCGGGAGCAGGGGCCTCTTTGGGAACCTGGTGTGCAGGCTGCGCTCCGGTATGGGCTGCTGCTGCGGGTTCGTCGTGTTGATCGTCCTCGGGCAAAGCCGGTGTGGCTGCCGGTGCTGGAACGCCAGGCGAATCCAAATTGACAAATGGGCCTGTTGGCGTATCGCGGATCACACCGGCGTATTTGCCGTTGTCTTTGATGATCTGAATGCCGTTGGCTACACGATCGGCTGGCAGACCCATGCCCTTGAGGACGTTTCCCGCTACTACGTCGTTTGGGAATTTGGCGCGGCGGTACTTCTCGAAGAACTCCTTGAGCAGACGGGGCTTCATGATCGCGTCTCGGCGCGCAGCAATATCTGCTCCTTCTTCTTCTGGCGCCACAAGTTTCTTCCCAAGTGCAGTGATGGTCATGCGATTCGCGTTGATACCACCATCCGTCAATCCATAGGCGATTGAAGCACCAGTGAGTGATTGCCATGCGCTGCTGGTCGGGCTGACGCCAATCGCGAGCGCAATGTCCGGCGGCGATCCGCCATCGCCCGCGAAATTGTCCACGATTCCAGCAGCGATCTTCTGCGCCTGCTGCAGGCTGGTCTGCGGAAAATCGGACTGTTTGAAGTAATTGCGGCCCGTTGCCGAAGGTGTTGGAACTGCCTTCTTCGCGGGCGCTTTTTTTGCGGGTTGCTTTGGAGCCACTATCAGCCTCCCGTATACGAGATAGTGTTTCGGTTTAGGGACGAACTCGGTTTGCTGCTCTACGAACTGCTGCCTCGCTCACTTTCCCTGTTTCCTTCCGCATCGTGCTGAGTTTGGCGTTGGGAGAGAACTGCGGAATGGGTGTGGGCAGGTTCTTATTCAGTGTATCGCCCCTTTTCTGACGAATCTCCCCTGCCTTCGGTGGGGCAGTGTCCCGGTGCCGACCGTCAAGTCCTGGCTGTTTCATGCGTTGACCTCCGTGTGTTGCTGACGTCTTGCTTTCCAGTACAGATCTCCTCGGACCTGCCAAGTGATTAGCTCGACTGGAAGCGAAGGGCGGCGCTGCTTTACGATGAACCAAAACCATTATGGCACACAACTGGACATGTGTGCCATAGATGTGCCACGATTGAGGCGTGGAAAATAAGAGAAAAAATGGAAGCATGGCTCATCTTATTGACATCGAGGCTCAATTTGTCCATCTGGCTCGTCTGGCGCTTGCCGGGCGAGCCACCGATGTGGAGCTGCTGAGTAGGAAGACTCTTACTCGTTTATCGAATAGCAGACCGGATCTGGCCAGTGAAATAAAGAAGGTACTTTCCGAAAATGCGACAGCTTCGGAGATAGCGCGTCATCGAGGTGCTGCCACTCCCTTACCCGTTGATCTCGACAGTCGGCTAGAACTGCTCAAACGGGAAGCAACTCCCCGCGTTGAACCCGAGCCGATTTGGGCTCCTGTAGTGCGCCTCGAATTGGAAGCGCTGCTCAATGAACGCGAGCGCGCAGACGAATTGTCAGTCGCAGGCTTATCGCCTTCGCGATCAGTATTGCTTGTCGGCCCCCCTGGACTCGGAAAGACACTCGCGGCCAGATGGCTGGCAGAAAAGCTTTCTCGTCCGTTGCTGACTCTTGACCTAGCATCGGTGATGAGTAGCTTTCTAGGCAAAACGGGTTCAAACATTCGTGTTGTTCTCGATTTCGCGCGCCGGCAGTCGTGCGTGCTCCTTCTAGACGAGTTCGACGCGATTGCGAAAAGACGCGACGACATAGCTGAAATCGGCGAACTGAAGCGGCTCGTTACGGTCCTCATTCAAGCCATTGATGATTGGCCAGTCGATGGTCTTCTTGTGGCAGCCACGAACCACCCGGAGTTGCTGGACCCGGCGATCTGGAGGAGATTCGATCGTATTATCGAATTTCCGTTCCCGACCGAACAAGAGATCGAACAACTACTGCGCGGGTTGATCGCTGATCAGTTGTCGGAAAGCACACTCAGGACAGCTGCATCGCTGTTCAAAGGCAAGTCTTACGCCGAGGTTGCACGAGAGGTACTACGAGCGAAACGGCATGCGGTTCTCGATGGAGACGATCTTTCAGTTCTGCTGACAACTCTCGCGGCACCGAAAGAACGTGGGTCTCAAGAGGCTCGATTAGCGTGGGCAAAGGAGCTGCGATCAAAGGGCTATTCGGAACGAGAGATATCTCAGCGAACAGGACTTTCTCGGCAGACGCTGAGCAAGTATCGAGATCAGGTGTAAGGGAGAACCGGAAAACGACATGGCGCGAAAAAACAATTTCCTCCTGGGCTTTGGAGAACGGTTGACGGCAAAGGTTGAAGTGCCGAGTGGTGGGGGTGACAAAAATCCACCTTATGTCTTTTCAGCAGCTCGCTCCCGTGTTGAAAACTGGCTCACGACGTCAATAGCCAGCTTCGATTCGCTCTCTGACGACGCAGCGCCGAATGATGAAGTGGTTGGGATTCTGACGCTCCACCCGCGATATGTCTCGAAGAGCGATTTTCCTCGCGAACTCCTGGAAGCAACGGGGCTACGAGCTGTTGGAAGCAAGATTGAGCGTGTGAGACCAGAACAATGGGGTATCGAGAAGCATCCAGACGAGGCGTATACCGAGGCATTGTATGTCGCCGGAAGTCGCACCCGATTTCGTGAATGGCAAGCGCAGCTTCCTCAATGGTCTGAGACCCACAAGGGCGCAGACACGCTGACGCACATTGAGCAATTTGGAGCCTTTGAAGCATCTTCGAAGCTGAGGGGACTCACAGAGGACAGGGATCGCGACGGAGTGCTGGAGATTGTGCTCCACAATTCTGGGGATCAACGGGTCGTTGAGGCCTTTGCTGCATATGTGCTTCGGCATGGTGGCGAACCATTGCGAAAATACCGGCGGGATATTCGTGGCTTGACCTTCTTTCCAGTTCGGACGGCATTCACCCGTGCCGAGGAGATAGCCAGATACTCGTTCGTGCGTATTGCGCGACCTATGCCAACACTAAGGCCATCGAGCCCCTTTCTGGTTCGAAGTACAGCGACCAGTCCGCGGGCGACAATTCCGCAGACTGGTCCAATCGATCCGACTGTAAAGGCAGTGATCTTTGACGGCGGTATTCCAACGCTGTCCCGTGCGGCACTGTCGCGGTGGGTGCAGTATGTCGAGCCAGCCGGGATCGGACCGGCGGTCCCGGAACTTGAAGATCATGGCCTTGCCGTAACGAGCGCTCTCCTTTTTGGACAACCAGAGCAAGCAGCGCCTCTCGATACTCCGCTATGCTCTGTCGATCATGTGCGCGTTCTCGATACTGCAACTGGAGGAAACGGTGATGTGATGTGCTTAGACGTCCTCGACCGTATCCTCAACCATCTGGATGCAAACCCGACATACGAGTTTATTAATATCAGCCTTGGCCCTCGCCTTCCGCTTGAAGACGATGACGTAACGGAATGGACAGCTGCACTGGATGAACGCTTCGCCGCGGGACGTGTCGTAGCCACTGTCGCAACCGGAAATGACGGGGAAGCCGACCCAGATCTGAAGCTGAACCGAATTCAACCACCCAGCGACGGCGTAAATATCTTGTCCATTGGTTCAGCCTCAAGCACCGGCTCGGTGTGGCGGCGTTGTGACTACAGTTGCGTAGGACCGGGTAGATCTCCAGGCTTCGTTAAGCCCGACGGTCTAGTCTTTGGTGGCGCAGTAGCCGAGCCATTCAACGTTCTGGATGCGGGTCTATCTTTGTCTGGAGTTCAGGGAACGAGCGTTGCATCGCCTCTGGCACTTCGTGCCAGCACCTCTGTCAAAGTGCAACTAGGGACAACCTTGTCGCCACTTGCAATTCGTGCCCTCATGGTGCATCGCGCTGATCCCGGAAGTCACAACCGTTCAGAAGTAGGATGGGGACGATTCGAGGGAGACCTCGAACGCCTCATTACTTGCGACGACGATGAGTCCCTAGTGGTCTATCAGGGAACATTGCCAGTAGGTGAGCATCTACGCGCGATCATCCCGATGCCGGATTTTACGATGAAGGGAATGGTATACCTCACGGCGAGCCTGGTGATCGCACCAGAAGTTGACCCGGAGTTTCCAGGGGCATATACCCGAAGCGGATTAGAAGTCTCATTCCGACCTCATTCGGAGAAATACACTGAATACTCTGATGGAAAAGTCTCCTCACATCCAAAGACCCGCTCGTTCTTCAGCGCCACCAATCTCTACGGCCCCGACGAAAGCTCGATGAGAGAGGCGATGTACAAATGGGAACCGTGCCTCCGCCATACAGAGCACCTTCGCGCCAGTTCCTTAAAAGATCCATGCTTTGACATCTACTACCATCATCGTCAGGGCGGTCGTGCTGCAGACCTTCCCCAGCCGATCCCGTATGCCCTGATCGTGAGTCTGAAGAGTTCTAAGAACCCGGGGCTCTACAATGGTACTGTTCGCGCCTATTCGAATATCCTCGTTGCGCTGAAACCTAGAGTGCGAATCACGCTGTAGACGGTATCAACCCGTCGACCGAATTCCACTGATATTTGGGACTACTCTTATTGGACCTTTGTCGTTGTCAATTGCGGGTCAAAAACTTTCATAACAGAGCGATGCAGTCAAAGGAGAGTGGGTCTACAAGAAGTAGCAAGGTTCGTCTGATATGAATGGTGACGCAGTCAGGAATACGAAACTCGACGCCTCGATGGAGCTGGAAGAGGTATTTCTGCACTTCTTCACGAAGTTCAAAGGTCTTCGTTGCCCCATTTCAGTTGCTGAGGCGAAGATCACTTCGGATGAAGTCGAGGCGTTGCAACAATGGTTTGGCCGCCAATATGAAAAGCCTAGAAACTGGTACGAACGCACTTGGCAAGAGAAGGTGGATGGCAGCATAACGGCCTCAAGCCGCGAAATGCTCGGTGTGCTGTTCTTGATAATGGCCTCGGAGATTTATCGTGATCAGTGCAGTGAAGATTCTGCATGGCCAACTATTGCGGAGGCATTCAAAGCCAACAAGAGAACCCAAGCCCTCCTCTTCGTCAATCAGCACCCCAGCGAATTATGCAAGATAGCCCTGACTGCAGGCGTGCAAAAACTGAAGCTGAGAAATCTGATTGAAAGTGATGGTAAACAAGAATACTTCGATACCCTGAAGCTTCAGATCGGCTTCACCCTTAAGGGAGCCATTCGCCGGCTGCCCGAATGGCTCGACGGCTTCGGCTGCACGACCGCTATCAGGATGCTGAACGGCGCTGTTGACGATCCTTCCCTGCCAGATCTTCGCTCTAGCAGTTTTCAAGTGGTCTGGAAAGCACTCCAGGAATTTCGGAGAGGCCGCCGCTCGGAAGCGTCCGTGTCCGCAGTTCTTATTTCATCACCGTGGATACGCCCCATATGGGCTTCTCAGCTAATCGAAGTAGCTAAACTGCGTCTTCAGAGACAAGCACATGCCTACCAGTCATCGAACGACAGGGTTGACGAACCATTATGTGAGCCGATTCTGAGCTGGGAACCTCATCAAGCGAGGCCTTCCCTCTTCATTCGATTGAACGAGGATCGAGTATGCGAAATCCTCGCTGGAAAAGAAGCGGCTGTATTTGCTATCGATGGTACGGTTGTAGGCAGGTGGATAGTTATACCCGGTGGCGGATTCAACGGGGAGCGCCAATTTGTCTGTAAGGGGCCGGGAGATCTACCCAATCTCCGACCTCAGTGCCTAACGATTAGCTGTAACGGTGAACCAGTAGAGACGGTGGATTTTGCCGATCTCAAACTTACGGACCCCTTCCTGCTTTTCGATCTCTCTACATGTCTTTTAGTCGACCCCAACGATGATCTCGACCCGAGACGGGATTACGCTCTTATCTGCGACACAGATATGGTCATTCCAGGCTTGCGGCCCTGGAAGACGAAAAATCGACTCGCCTATCGGCTCGACCATCCTCTTGCGGCAAATTTAGAACTAGATTGTGCAGGAGCTGCACTCTGGAAGCCCTGCTTCGAACATTTTCAACCGCGGCATGCGATTCGTGTCTCCATTGAATCGATATCTGAATCGGTCATCGAAATCGGGTCGAGCACTCGCCTGATCATCCGGGACGCCCCGAAGGATACCACTGCAGTCACACTGTTTGTCGGGGATAAGGAGCTTCCATTGACTCGCTCTGCTTCGGGATGGGAAACGACGTATCCGGTCCCAATCACCCTGGGAGTCGTAATGAAGAGCGAACGCCTTCGAGTCCGCGTTCAAGGACCGGCGTACACACAGACAGTCATACCTAAGCTTTCCCTTCAGTTGAGCGGTGTGGCAATCCTCATGCCCGCCGGGGATGCAGTTGGAGCAGAGCAATGGCATCTGTTGAGAACCGAATATCTCAATCGCGCGTCTGGTGATGGGAAAGCGCGAATATTTGACACGGGCAATTTCAAGCTCTATGAAGGCTCCTCTCCGGTTGAGAAGGGGCGTGCCGGCATAGCCAATCTACGAGATCTGAACGGATGGGGACATCCTCTGATTGCCCGCTCAGAGTTCGATGATACTGACGTTGTCCTCGCTGAGGCGGTAGAAGATCGTGGCTGCATCAATATGTATTGGCCAGCAGTGTTTGGTAACGGAGCGAACACGATATATCTACGAGTTCCCATTCTTCCAAGAAGCGGACACGCAGTTTGGGTATGGAAGGACATCGATTCCGAACCTGAAAGATTTTGCGGAAATGAGATCGTCGTCGAAAATGACGGCTTTACCTGGAAGGTGTCAAAGTACAACACTGCCGTTCTTGTTGCTATTGTGTACGAGGGGATTTCCTTGGGCGGATGGTGGAATCAGGATCATATCCTCGCCTCATTCCGTAGACCTTTGTCGTCTGGAACCGTGGCATTGATGAGATGGTTGAAGATTCCCATCCTAAGTAGGACGTACTCTGCTTCCTTGAATAGCGTTCTGACAAATGCGCCAGTCGAGTTTCTTCGTGGATGGATCGATCCTGCCAGCCTTCGAGCTACCTTCAGACATCGGTTAGCAGAAGACAAGCTCGACACGGTTGTTCGCGCCCTGTTCTGGAACTATTCAGAACGGCGATCGAAATGTCTGAACGAGATGGTACAGGCTCTGGGATCGCGCCTCCCGAAGGAGTTTTCTGGCTCTCCTATTGAGAACTTCCGAAAAACGCTATTGCTTATCGGTGAGATATGTCCGTCGTTCGCATATAATCTCGCTCGGGCCGATGCGCACGACCAACGGTATCGTGATTGCATTCGTAGCGTCATTCAAGACGCTTTGGAGTCAGATTCATATGGCGTGGACCCAATAAAGGCCAACGTGAATGCGGCTTCGAACACTTGTGCGCGGCACTTGGCAATTGCACCAGATGACCTCGCGGAAGGTGTGAGGTCATATGCAACCCACCTGGCAGGCGAAGGCCCTCCGTCTCGATACGAGACTTTGCTTCGCCGCTTAGGGGAAAGCGGACGTGGGCGCCACTATCTGACTGCAGCACTCTTGCTTGACTGCCTTGAAAGGGTGAACTCGAAATGAGCCAATTGGACGCGCTCAAACTCGCAGAAGAGATGCGGAGCCGGGCTGTCAATCTGGCGATAGCGGAGAATTACATCCGCGATTCCAGGATTGCAAAACGGGCAGCGGAGATCTGGGCAGGGCCTGGTTGTGATGGAGGTCTCATCAGTGATCTGTGGATTCAGGGGGCCTTTCCGAGTAAGCAGAGTAGAGACTCCCTCCAGTCGCTTGCCGCGATGGGACTATTTCCGCGCGACTTGGCCTCTTACCTGAACGACAACAAGAAATTTCCTGCCGATCGGCTCCTGTTTGAACACCAGAGTGAAGCTCTCCGAGCGACTGCTAAACCGGCCGGGAATGACAAACCATCACTGGTGATTACCGCAGGCACCGGAGCGGGTAAGACAGAGGCGTTCCTATTCCCCGTCCTGTCAGGACTGTGGAGTCGACCTCGTTCAGCAGGCTTGAAGGGCATGCGCTGCTTGATCCTTTACCCGATGAATGCTCTGGTTACAGATCAGGTAACGCGACTCTACGAGGTGCTTGACAGTCAGACCAGACTTAGCCTCTTTCACTTTACGAGCGAGACACCGGAAAATGATCGAATCGCAAACTCTCGTGGAGATAGATGGAATTCTTGCCGACGTCGTAGTCGGGAAGCTGCGCGGGAGAACATCCCCGACATCGTGATCACCAACTACTCGATGCTTGAGTATATGTTGTGCCGCCCCCAGGATAGCGGGTTCTTTGGAGGTGCATTAGAGTACATCATTCTCGACGAAGCGCACCTATACACAGGCACATTGGCTGCCGAGATAACTCTGCTGCTTAGGAGACTACGAAGTCGATGTGGTGTTGAAGCGAATCAGATAACCCATATTGCAACCTCGGCCACCCTGGGCGGTAGTAGTGAGGATTTAGGTCGGTTCGCGGCAACAATCTTTTCGGTCCGAGATTCGTCGGTTAGTGTCATCGAGGGAAAGAAAGCTCCGTTACATTTCGATTCTCAAGAAGCCGTCCACAGTCCACGTCCGGCATCCGCACCACTAGCGGGGTGCGCTGATTTGGACATTGTCACCTTCGCAGCCGATGGCAGCTTCGCGCCGGAAAATGCGCCCAGCATAGCGGCGCTCTCCGAAATCTTAAAGTCTTTAGTGCCAGGAGATGTACTTGCTCAAGCAAAGCTGGCATCGAGAGGGATCGTCGCGCGGTTTCTGAAATTCTCTTTGGAGCCGGTGCCGCTTGTCCGAAGACTTGCTGAACGAATGCACACTCAAGATTTGTGGTCTTTGGAAGCGCTCACTCACGAATTATGGAGTGAATCCAATCAGATAACCCAAGATGCGACGATACTGCTTCTCCGTCTTGCAGCATCGGCTCGCTCTCAACCCGAAATCGCACCACTCGTTCCTCACCGTCTCCATTGCTTGGTCCGAGCACCGGAGGGACTCTCGGTGTGTATCAACCCACTCTGCACAGCTCCGATAGAGATGCGGGCAGATGGGGTCGGTGCGCTGCAGGCATCTCGTGATCGATGCAGCTTCTGCGATTCAATTACCTTGCCTATCGTTCGTTGCAAGGCTTGTGGGTTGTGGGCACTGGCTGGATACGAAAATCGAGACAGTGGCTACATGGACTCTGGCCTTCTTGCCTCCACGTCAAAGCGTCGCTACTACCTGGTCACCACCTCGGCAGGCCGGTCGTTATCTACCGTCGTCGTGAACCCGCAAACCGGGGAGTGGTTCAATCAACGCAATGGAGCTCTTCTCTATCGTGCTCCCTGCCCGGAACATGGCACCGACTGCAACGACCCTTCATCCTGCACCCAACAGCAGTGTCCACATTGCGGGTGTAATTGGAGCACCTCTGACACAGATGAAGATGACGACGATCGTTCTTTGAATGCCCAACCATTGTTAGGTGGTGAACGACTGGCGGTTGGCGTTTTAGCTGAAACAGTTCTTCATGGAATGCCGGTATATCCCGATGATACCCGCGACTGGAAGCCGGCGCAGGGGCGCCGACTTTTGTGCTTTAGCGACTCTCGCCGTGAAGCTGCAAGACTAGGGCCCCTTCTATCGCGGCAGCATGAAGTACAACTGATCCGTGGGGCAATTGCCGACACAGTGCTGAAGGCTGCCCCACCATCAGTGGAATACATCACTCGACAACTAGAGAGATGCGAGATTGATATCGCTGATCCGTCGCTGTCAGGGCAGGATCGAAGGGAAGCGACAAAGAAACGTGAGGAATGGAAGGTCAAACAGACGTATGCCTCACAGGGACTGCCCGTAGGCGTGTTTGCCGAATACTTGGCTCAAAATATAAGGATTGGCGAGATTTTAGAGAGGCAGCAGGCTGAAAAACATGGGTACGTGTGGAGGCAGCAGGACTGGAACGACAATCGGGCAAAAGTGATCGCTCATCTAGAAGGGCTGATCGCAACAGAGTTCGATAACCCCTTACGGACCGCGGTGTCAATTGAAGCAGCTGGATTGATCGAACTCGCATACCCCGGGATCGAGCAATTGACGATGCCAAGTGAGTTCAAGAGCCAGCTTTCAGCCCATGACTCAGCGGTTTCAACATTATCGGAGGCATGGCCACACCTCTTGGCTGCGTTACTCGATACCGTTCGTGCTGATCGAGGAGTGGATTGGTCAAGCTCGACGGAGAGTAGAACCTGGGATGGAGAATCGCCGCTTCAAGGTCGTTGGGTTACAAAGGCGACAAATGGCTGGTCGGCGCGACGTTTTGTCGGCGTGGACAACCGAACAGAGGACCGCCTGCAAATGCGAATCTGGTTCGCCCGGAGGGTCTTGCGATCGTCTGGGGCTTCCGACACACTCGCAGTGAAGATGCTTGAATCGGCATTTGATCAGTTGCATGCCGGGGCGCTGGAAGGCCAGTGGCCCTGGTTGAAAGCGGTAAGAAGTCACGAGGTAAGCCTTGGAACATCGGCAGAGGCTTTCCAAATCGTTTTCGACCAAGTGCGATTCAGGAAACCGACAATGTTGTTTCGGTGCCCCGACACCGCCACATTATGGCCACGTGCGGTAGTGGGCTGGGGACCTCTGAAAGGGTGCCTCGGCAACCTTTACCAAATCTCCGAAGATGACGCTGATATGGATTCTCGCTGGGGCCGCAGCAGAAAGGAACTGCGTGATTCTCCTATTTTCAGAATTGGTTTGTGGGGCGAAGAGCATTCTGCACAACTCAGCCCGGAAGAGAACAAACGCAGACAGCAGCTGTTTAAGGAGGGCGCTCGAAACCTGCTCTCGTCGACGACCACGATGGAATTGGGAATCGACATCGGCGGATTGAATGGCGTGTTGTTAGGCAATGTTCCGCCTGGTCGGGCCAATCACATGCAACGCGCGGGGCGAGCTGGACGACGTTCAGATGGGTCTTCTCTTGTTGTGACTTTTGCTCGCAACCGGCCTTTTGACCGTGAGGTATTCCTAAACTTCGACGAGTTCATCCATCGTCCATTCCGCAAACAAACTGTGTTCTTGGATCGCCAGCGGATCACGAAACGGCACTTGCACGCCATGCTGCTGGGAGAGTTTTTTGTCCCTCGCCAAGGCGCTTTCACTGGGGCTATGGACGCGTATTCGACGATGGGGAAGTTTTGTGGATTTGAGATCGGACCTACCAAATGGAACGGTGAAGCCAAACCTGATTGGATACCTTCTCCGGGTGGTTACCATAACGATTTCGTTCAGTTTTTACAGAGCTCCGGGAGATCGTACCGGCAGCGTTGCAAATCACTGGTTGTCGGCACACCGCTTGAATCCCTTACCGCAGACGACGCGCAATGGCGCACTTTTCTTGAGGAATCAGAAAGGGATTTTCTAGATGCGGTGAAGCGATGGGAAAAGGATTATCAGTCGCTCTTGGATGCATGGTTGGAGATCCCGAAGCAGCCCCCACAGAAAGCGGTTCCCGCTGAACGAAGTAAAGCAAATTCGATTCGTTATCAAATTAGAGCGATGGGGGAAATCAGCGTTATCGCGTGGCTCTCCGATGCTGGCTTCTTGCCTCGTTATGGATTTCCCATTAACCTTCAACGGCTGTCCGTGCGAGTACCCAAGAACGCTGTTGAAGACAAGTCGACGACATCTGAAAAATATCGATTGGAACGTCAATCCCTCATTGCCTTAAGCGAGTATGTACCCGGCGCGGAGCTATTGGTCGGCGGAAAGGTCTTGGAATCCAGGGGAATTCTCAAGCACTGGACAGATTCGAACCGCGATGAGGCGTTGGGATTGAACTACTGGGCATTGAAGTGTGCCAACCAACACGAATATTTGGCGACGAGCCAAACTGGGATTTGCCCCGAATGTGAAGAGAGCCCTGCTGAGCAGGGACAGATGCTGATGTTTCCACGGTTTGGGTATACGACGGCGGCGTGGGCGCCACCCAAGTCTCCTGGACGGAGATTGGATCGAATCGGGGAAGTTATTGTTGTCGCGCTCGACGGCATAGCGAGAGGCGATGCAACAGCAAAAATCGATAATTTTGGCGGCATCCAAAATCTCACCGCTTCATATTTTGAAGCCGGACGGGGCGAGCTTCTTTATCGAAATGCTGGTGATGGGAATGGCGGGCAAGAGGGCTTTGGATTCGCGGTGTGTACTCGCTGCGGGTTCGCCGTGAGTGAAAACTCTCCGCCCGACCGAAGGGGGATTTCTCGGCAGCTACCAGGGGATTTTAGAGAACATCCTTCTATCTATTCTTCTAAAGAGACGTTTCGTTGCTGGTCACGCGATGAGGAACTTGTCCTTCGCAACAAAGTCTTGGCAGCCCGTGAAACTACCGACATGTTATTCCTTCAATGGGATCAGTCCTTCGATAATGCGGCTGTTTATTCTCTGGGCCGAGCACTTGTCCTCGCCGGAACCCAATTGCTTGATTTGGACAGTCGTGAGTTGGAGATGGACATCAAACGCCAAGCAGCAGAAGGAACAAGTATCCTTTTGTACGATGCAACGCCTGGAGGCTCAGGTCATTGCCTTGAATTGATGAATCTCGGAGCAGAGTGGATGTTCAAAGCTCGGACAATCCTGCGGGGTACGGAAGAGCATCACTCTGCCTGTCGAAAAGCATGTCTAGGATGCCTTCTTGACTTCTCAGGCCAATTCCATGCCGATCGGCTGGATCGTAGAAAGGCGCTTGAACTGTTGGAAGAGAGCATGGGCCTCGGTGGAGTGTAGGATTTTGGACTATGTCATCGCATGGGTACCCTTCGGTTCGCTATTCCTTAATAAACACCTCAATGATGCATGCGTAATGGGCGGAATCTCTACCAATGAATACAGATGTTGCCTTGCAAGCCCGCCTAACCCGAAAGTAACAGTTCGTTGTAGGGATTTCCTGTTTGCCAAGAATCGCGCGCCCTTCGGCTGAAACGAACCGCTTAGGCCTCGCAGCTTCTGAGACCAAGAAAAGAAAGGCGCGAGCACTTGGATTCGCAGTTTTCAAGGCAGCAAGACGTTTAAGGTCATCATCAAGCTGCGAACGCGGAGCTGAGGCACGCTTAACCTCAATCACTGTCATAGCATAGGGGGCAAGATTGTCAGGTCCTGTCGCCTGCTTATGGTCTAAACCATTCGCAATTACAATATCCGCTCTGGATCGTTGTCCGAGAGAAGTTGGCCACTGACCCGGTGGTACCAAGCGGGAATATTGCGCCTCACAAAGCAGCACTTCATCGGTTCCGAGATTAGCAAAAATGAGATTGCAAGCTTCCGCAACTAGAGCTCCTTCCGAAAGTGGATGACCGCGATACAATGCATGTCTGTGCCCGATCCAGAACGCGAGTCCCTGAAGCGCTCTTTCGGACCACGGTGGCCATCGTTCAATTTTCATAGGCGTTGCGCCTCCACAGAATAGACGCTCCCTTTCATCGTGATTGTTTAAAGTGTCTGAAGACATGGCAGGTACGGTCCATCTGAATTGAATCTGCACCGCCGTGAGTATTCTCGCTCAGACGTTCATCTTCACGCCCATTGCCGAAAGATAACGTGAAATCTCGTCCTTATTCTCTACCTGAGATGATTATGCTTAGAACTGATGTCGTTTGTGACCAGCGGAAGTTGTCTGAGCACATATACGAGCAGCGCTTTTCGGGTCGGAATCGACAGCCGATACTCCTCCATCCGTATTCAAGGGCTACAACTCGCTTCTGGCCTTCCGTGAGGTTTGAAGCCGTCACCAGAGTCAACGTGACCTCGGTATTCCAGCAGTCGTCGACGCTCGCGTCCACGTTTTCGTTCTCGGTAAGCTCGCACTGCAGAATTCTTGCCATGATAAAATCGCGGAACTCCCGATGTTCGAAGCAGTAGGCACGCGCATGCCAACGCATCCCGTCAAAGACAATTGCATGGGGCCAATCTCCAGAAGCCGTCCCTCCGATTGCCACACTTACATCATCAGCGAGATTCCTCAGTTTGCTTTCCAATCCACTCGAAAGGTGAGGGGCGCTACGTCCGGTGCGATAGTCGCCGTTGTCGGGGATGTGGAGAAGTGGGAGGCGCATAGACTCTTCCCACTTCTCCATGCCCCTTGTTACTCGTCAGCTCCGTCTCTGATGCACTGTCTATTGAATGAGGAAAAAGTCGTTAGGATTACAGTGGATTATTCGGGGTTGGCAGTCCATCCGCCGTACCAATTCCGGCAAATTTCCGTGATCTTTGGGATCCCTCTATAAAAGTCGGCGCATTTCCCCGACTCAAACCCGCGAAGCAGAGTTAACATCACGGCAATTCGCACAAGCGGGACACGCCGGTGGTGAGACACCGGCGTATCCCTGACCACCCATCACCTTCCAGAGAAAGGCGACGCAATGGCTGTCTCTAAAAGTACCCGCCCATCCACCTCCGGCACAAACCAGATTCTTCAGAGGATTCTCAAGAGCAACCAGGTCTGCTCGGACCGCGAGAAGAGCTGGAGCCGGGCGCTGACCCACAGCGAGACCGGCGATCCCCCGTTACGGTTCCCGGTCTATGAGTGTCTTTATCAAATCAATGTTCACGCGCAGGGACTGGTCGATGCTCTGAGAACGGTCAGCGAGAAGTTCTCGATCAACCAGACCTGGGCCGTGTATCAGGAGTCGCTCGTGCAATACGTCCGCGCCGCAGCGACCCGCAACATCATGGATGCCATGTCCGAGGTCGAACATACCGAGGCCTGGCTGTTCCAGACTCTTCAGCATCGCGAAGAGAAGCGGTTCTCCGATCCGGATGACGTCTACTTCGCCGTCCGCGACCGCGAGGCTGAACGCGCCAAGCGAGGACTTCCGGCTCGCATTCAGTTCCTCGATACCAAGCCGAAGTCTCCCGCACGATCCAAACCTGCCAAGCCCGCAAACTCCAGCTAATCCGTTTCCGATCTTTTGCTGATCCGAACCGATGACTTCATGGATTCAAACCGCAGTCTGGGGCTGCAGAAGGGCTGGGTTGCGATGGACCGCAACGCGATTACCTACTTAAGCGAATTGAATAAGGGCATGGATGGGGTCTTCTCCATGCTGGACAAGCTGCTCGAATACCCCGAACTCCGGAAGGACAGCTTCGAGGTGCTCAAGGCGAACCTGCGCGAGGAACTGGGCAACGTCAACACCACCGTCCTCGATGTTCTGGAACAGTCCGAGCAGGATGCAACCTACGTTGCCTATAAGCAACGCCGGGAATACGAAAGGGTCACCCGCGATCCCGATGACTGCTACCTGGTGGTCATGGAACGGGAGAAGGAGCTGGCGGAGCAGGGCCAGCCGTCGCAGATCAAAGTGATGTTCGGGATGGGTGATGTTACGCGTGAGCAGATCATGAGCCCGGACTTCACGGGAGAAGCCGGGGACGAAGAGGAATCCGACGCAGACCACGAGCAGTCTTCAGTTCCATCCGGAGGCGATCATGGAAAACAGTGAGTACCGGCGAAGACTGATTGCGCGAGTGGAAGCGCTGAGGAAAGAGGCGCTGATGACCAGGCCCGACTTCCACTCCCGGATCGGAGCTGTGGCGTCTGAAGCCTGGATCAAATTCAGCACTTCCACCGACGAGGAAGCATGGGAGCACTTCTCGATGAAGGCCATCTCCCGCATCTGCAAGGTATTCGGCGTTGGAGTGGAGCTGCTGCAGTTCAAATCCTGAAAAGATACGACGAGCATCCGATTCGGATGCTGGTTCGATCTGCTGCAGATCAGTCGAACATCCGTTCGGTATCTCTGCCGGATGACGAACGGATGCTAGACAAATATTTTCGGTACCGTGCTTTAACCGCGTCCGGTACCGAATTGGACTCAATCAGGTACCGAGTTGGGCCTGAGCCAGTACGAGCTCAGGTCCTGGCTTGGACGCAAGACAGACTGTATCCGGTACCGGGTTTGTATCTTTGTTGATCAGGGGCGGGAGCGACGGCTCCGTAGGAGTGCGGTCGCTCCCGCCCCTGACACTTACTTACCCTTGACCCCGCTTGAGCGGACACCGCGCTGTATTGAAATGAGTTAGCTGCTTCTTCCTGTGAGGTGACGCCGCATCCCGCCTGCGAAGGAGGCGGGATAGCTGAGCGGGGGTTTAGTTACTGCACAGAGTGCCGGTACTTCACGCTCCACACCGGATAGGTGTAGGAGAGCAGGTCGCTGCGGAAGGTGATCTGCCGCAACTGCGGCTGGAAACGCTGGCGAATTCTGGCTTCGTTCGTGCTGCCCATCTTCCACGCCGCCAGCAGCGCTTTCATCTCAAGATCGGTGTAGATCTCATCGCCTTCCCTTGCAATGCGCATCTCGTCGCTGGAAAAGCGACCCTCTTTCCGATCAAGACCGGAGCGGACGCGGAGCCAGGAGAGGAAGTGTTCGAGGCCCATCGGAAACTCTTTGCTGGTCGCGTTGCGAGGAAAGCGGCACAGGAACTCCCGCTCCGCGCCCGCGAAGTTGCGAGAGCTGTCCGAGACGTAGACCACCTCGGCAAACTGCAGCGCATTGAGCAGCGGGGTGTATTGCTTGAGCCAGTGGACAAAGGCCGACAGCGAACGGAGCCCGTCGTCGAGGAAGACGAAGGTCACATGCGGAAACCGCTCGCAGGGTTTTTCGGTCACCGAGACCGGGAACCGGTCAGGGAAATAGCAGGGCTGCCCGTGGTTTCGGTAAGCGGCCTGGGGCAGAAGACCGGTGTTCAGTTTCAGCTTTTCATGAAAGAACCGCACCTTGTCCTCGGCGGTTTCGAGGAACGTCTCTCCGAAGTGGTCGATCAGGTAGTCGATCTGCATGAGCCGGGTCTTGATCTCGCGGTCGCCCTTCAATCGCCGGTTCTGCGAGTCTTCCTGGCCGAGGAGGCGGTACACCAGCTTCGACTTCAGGTGATAGATGTGCCGACCGGCAGCATATTCGATGGGGACAACGTGCCCGGCGGAGACCGCCTTCGCCAGAAACCGCTGGACTAACGCGCCGTCCTCGCGTTTGACGAGCTGGAGAAACTGGCTGCGCAGGAAGTATCCGGAGTGCATGCCCACCAGATAAAGGAAAGCTGCCTCGCGTCCGGTATAGCCGAGTTTCTCGATCTCCGGGATGGGGTCGTACCCGCTCACAGGTCCTGTCACAGAGCAAGGATGTGGTCGAGCAGGTGGTGTTCGCCTTCGATCTTTGCCGTGAGCGTGGCTGCATCGCGGCCTGAGACGTAGACACGGAACCCGGCCTGGGCCTTCGCCCGAAGGTGGCCGGGATGGTAGGCCGCTGTGACAACCTCGATGTCCGAGTGCCCGGTCCGCGACCCCTCATCGAGGTCGTACTCGATGCGGGCATCGGGAATCTGGATCCGTCCGTCAACCACCGGCAGCTCATGCGCAGCAGCGACCTGTTGTTTGATCTCCAGCAAGTCGCGTTCCGGCTCCGCCTTCCGGGCAGCATGGACGGCTCTCTGGACCTGCGACTTCAACTCGAAGTCCAATTGCACGCGAGGATTGCTGCCACCCTGCTTCTCGATCCGCTCCCACTCCTTCTTATAGGCGCGATAGATCTGGGCGTCGTGTTCCGCTTCGCGCGGCTTGACCAGGCCGTGGTAGAGCTTCTGATCGGGCGGGAACGTATTGCTCATCTTGGCCTGCCGCTCTCCGGCGCGGGTGAGCGTGATGACCTCAATGCGTTCAATGGAGCGCCCGCGTCCGTCGCGGCGGGCGTTCACGATGTCAACCGAGACCAGATCGGTCTTCCGGAGAAACCGCAGGTCGCTGCGCAGAGCGCGTTCATCGCCCTTATATAAGGTCTGCGCGGCATCTTTGACCGTGATCACCCGGAAGCGGCCTACCTCGCCTAGCAGGATCTTCTCCTCCTGATGCAGCCGCAGGCCTGACAGGCCCGGCTGCAGGTGATGGCGTGGTCGCACATGGCGCTCGCCCGGTGTCCTTGAAATCTCCGGGGTCTGCCTGTGCTCGTAGTGGCGGCGGGGGATGTTGGGATAGTGGCTCCCGACAGCACGTTCCTTCAGCTCCTGAATTCGCCGGTCGAGAGGTCCTGGCTCGACCAGCGGCTCCTTCTGCAGAGCCTCACGCTGCGGAGCGCGCTCGGGCTCCCGATCGATCCGGACATGCCGCATGTCGTCATTGTCAAAGCCGATGTCAAGGCGCATGAATGCGCGTCTCCCGGCCCAGCATTCGTCCGAACAGTGCGGTGAGGACTGCGAGACTTCCCCCGGCTCATGCGTAAAATGCCGAAAGCAGCCGCAACGACTCAGGGCCGTGGTTCAGTCTAGAGGCTTGGTTCGTCTGGGCTTGATGCTTTGTCGGGATAGATTATGGCAAGAGGCTATACAACGAAACAGATGCTGAACTGTAAGAAGATCGCCTATCGCTGGCCCACTTCCCGTTATAAAGCTGGGATCGATGAGCGCATCGGGGATGATGTGCTCGTCGAGACTGCGGAGCGTGTTCGGCGCCGAGCCTTAATCGTGCCTGGTGGAGGACTGCGCCGGCATCGTACGCTGGCGCGACAGGCAGAACCACGCATTTGCGCCGTGACCACGGAATTCGGCCGATCGCAATTCGACGATCTCCAGAGCAGGCTCAATCGCAAGGGTGATCTCGCGTGCCGAGCGGCGCGGCGGACCGACTTCGCGTGGCGGACCTTCCGTGCTGCCGACCAAGCTCAGCCACAAGCCGCCTGGCGCAAGTACGGCGGCGACTTGTGCCGCGAACCGTTGCCTCTCGTCTGGTTCATCGAACACGTGGAAGCAACCGCGGTCGAACACAAACTGGAACGGCCCATCGGGCGGAGGCGCGGCGAGAATGTCCCATGCAGCAAAGCGGCAGCGCAGATTGCGTCCTCCCATTTTGGCTTGGGCTCTTTCGACCGCAAGTGGCGAGACATCGACTCCGAACACTTCGAAACCGCACTCCGCCATCCAAATCGCATTGGTGCCGGTACCGGCCCCGATCTCAAGTGACATACCTGGCCTAACTCGGCCCGAAGTGACAAACTCGACGAGCACAGGCTCTGGTTGGCCGGTGTCCCAGGGTAGCTGTCCCGAGGCGTAGCTCTCATTCCATGATGGGTGTGGCATCTCGATACGAGTTTAGTCCATTCGCAACGGCATTAATTGATTCGCTCCCCTATTTCCGCAACCACTCAGAACATTAGATTCAGCTTGCTGAGCGCATTGGCGATTATGCACTTATTGACAACTTTTGGGAGATAGCTGGCGGGAAGCCCGTTTATCGGCACCAATACTGGCAGTTTGAACTGAAGAGCGCATATTCTGTTGTCGCCATTCGAGCTTTCTGCTCGATTGATTATCAGCAACAGCCCCAGCGACGACGAGGTTAAGGTCATCCACAGCGTACGGAAGAGGCTGAAGCTGCATCTGCAGAGGAACACCACGCGGAAAGAGACTATAGCGGCAGTACGAAATCATCATCTCCGGGCAGAATTAGGCGGCCGGCCTGCTTCGCTTGCCCTTCTAGGATCTGGTCGTAGGTGATGACCTTCACGTTGACCTGCTCAGACATGCGGAGCTTATACAACTCGTCCTCTGCATCATCCTTATGGTCGCGGCCGATGAGCACGGCGAGTTTCGGCGTTGACGGGAGGTAGCCGAGCTTCTTTATCACGCGTATGGCATTGAGAGGGTCAGAGAGGTAGCGCCCGTAATCCTTCACCTGGTCGATTGCCCGGTGCAATGCCACGGATATACCACGGTGAAGTTTGGCATTATTCAATAGTTTGGCGTTTGGACCCTTCAGCTCGAGCAGGTCCACGGAATCACCATCCTGCCCACCAAGGATCGGCGTCATGGCGAAATCAAGCACGTTGCGGCTGGGGGATGACAGCGACGGGTGCGCAATCGGAATGCCTAACTGCGCCTGCATCAGGATTGCAGGATGTTCCTCGAAGAAGCGCTGCATCTCCTGCTCGTTTGCATTGGTGTTGATCAGCTGCTCTAGCATGGTGACATCAGCACGTATCCCGGTGTTGTCGCGCATGACGGTCAACCACTTGTTGCGCCGGAGTTTTCTTCTGTCAGCCGCGACATAGTAGTATTCACTCTCTTCGTACTTCTTCTTGCGCTTGAGAGCCGGGCTTATCTGTGTGCGCCCGCTGACGATGCGCACCAGCATCCCGCGGTTCTCATATTCCTGCATCAGGCGGTCACAGTAGGTATCGACCTTCTCCTGAATGCTCCGCAGCAGACCGTCCGTGTATGGATTAGGCTTGATAATGCAGGCGTGCAGTCCATTAAGAGGCGGAACAAACTCGAAATATGTCTTCTTTTGGCCGATGATGATGAACGGAATCATCTTCCATTTGCGGCCGTCCCGTTGGGCGATGTATTCAGGCAGGTCTGCCACTTGATTAGCAATCGTGGCAGCCTTTTCCAGCATGAAAAGCCGAGGGCCTTCTGGCTCAGTATCGGCGTTGCAAACGATGGCATCGATGTGTGCTAGGCCTGCAGATGAAAGTCGCAGGTAAGAAGGCAGGCGGTCTGGAGGCAGGGATTCAACGATATGGTGCCTCTCCTGCCACTCGCGGACCATGGAGCGGTGGATTCGGTCCTCAATGAAGCCGAGGCTCGTAAGCAGAATATTCATGGCCGTAACTCAATGATAGATCGCTGAGTTACAGCGGCTATGTCATCTATGAGTAGGGGTTGGCGATGGGACCGGAGACGGGGCGAGCTGGGATTGGAGCAGATCGAAGTCGGCTTCGCGGGCGAGGGATCGCATGGGGTCAGGACAATTTTAGTTGACATGGAGGGGGCTTGGCATGTTGGCTACTTGATTGGATTTAGCCACTCCGTAAAGATCGAGCTCCGCGCAAACACATGATGGCACTGTTTTTATTCGACCGAAAGCGACTTCAAATACGTTGGCATTCGGCTCGCGCCGACACCCATATAGTGCGGTTAAGGGCAGTGCTTGGTAGCCTTTATTTATGGGCAAAGAGTACCTGCGGTTGGATTCACAATTAAGCTCAGTAGCCGCGTTCTGGAAGCCGGAAAGCCCTGACGAAGTCATGACTGGCACTCTCACAGTCAATGACGACGGGATCCGTTTCGTGACCTCTCCTGAATACTTTCGAGGGGCGAAGGTGCCACGTCCAGACCTAAGTCGGTGGAATTCCGATTCAATCCTCCGATCTGAGGTTTTGCACGGATTCTTCGAGGGCGAGAATTGTACGCTGCTAAATCTGATGGAAATCGAGTACCCGGGTTTAACTTCGTACAAGGACGAACCGCAATCGGTGGCATCAACGGCCCACCGCGCGTCCATACTCGTCAGCGGCATGCGCACCGGGGCAATGGACGACAGGTGCTTGGATAGCGCCCACTATACGTTCTCTTCACTTTCGCAATTTGTGAATATTCCCTCCGCGGAAAAGTGGGGGAATGGACTCATCACTATCGAGATTCAACCAGAGCCTAAGCCATTACTGGATTGCTCGGTGCTTGAAACGCATGTCCGCGTTGAACTAAAAGCCTATCAAACCCTCACTGAAGAACGAGAAGCAAGGCTGACCAAAACAGTGGCTATTGTTGAGGTGACGCCCCCTGAAGCTGAATCTCTAACGTGGTTCATAGATATCGGGAACCGCTTGGAAAACATGTTCTCTCTGTTGGCGGGTACATCGCTCGTGATGGAGACCTTCTTCATTTATCGAGAGGACAAGAGCGGGGCAGTAATCAGGAAACAGCATGATTTTGTAGAGAGATACAAGATGTTTGATTCACTGCGTCACTCGAATTCGCAGCTGGCACACGCAATCTCGACATGGCTTAGCGAATCGAAGAGCTTTCGGGAGATTGAAAACCTGCTGCTCGGTGTGTTGCGTAAAGGGAAGCTCTTCGTAGAAACCGAATTTCTGTCACTGGCCCAAGCACTTGAGGGTTTCCATCGAGCGACGGGAGGCGATGAGTCGAAAATGGACAAAGCCTTATTTAAGGCGCTCCGTAGAAAGATAGAGAAGTTTCTTGAAGAGCAAGAGGTTGATGATGAGACCGCGAAGAAAGTGAATGCAGCGATCGCCTACTGCAACCAGACATCGTTCAGGTCAAGATTGAAAGAGCTTTGCGGGCGCATTAGCCAATCCACGCTTGACGAAATGAAGGTCGATCCTGATGCATTCGCCGCGTCAGTAATGAACACTAGAAACTTCTTCACTCATGCTGGTAGTTCGTCGGATGAGAAGAACGAGCCGCTAAGAGGCAAAGATTTGTTTTTGCTCAGTCAGAAAATGCGCGCGCTGCTGCGGGGTGTGTTCCTGCTCCATCTTGGCTTCCCTGAGTTTCAGTTCAAGGATCTGATCGTCAGGGAAGCAACAAAATGGAGATGACGGAGTCATTACTCTGCCGTCATAGACAAGTGACGATAAGTCGGCTTGTCGTCAGTGACCTCAACTGCCTGGAACGGCGTTTATGAAGAGTTGGCAATTCTCTTTGCCGAAACCGCTTTAGCTCCGTAGACCAATCTCACTCAAACAGGTCGTCGCTAAAACGGTGCATTCGTGTTTATTTCCTGCGCTAAAGATTGCAAGGTGTTCACGAGGCTTTGAAACCGTCCCTGTTTCTTTAACCAAGAGCCACTCGAAGAGAGATTCGAGCAGGCAAGCGCACTCAGGGCTGCTTTTTTGGACGGGGCGCTCTCATGCGCTGCGAAATTCCGCAAAGCCGACAGTCTGTTAAGAGCTTCTTTGTAGGCGGGCTTTTTTACTGTCGTGACCAAGTAGTGATCTTCCGGGACGAATTGTTTCAGCGTTTTTATCAATCCATCACGTCCCTTAAAATCGAAATACCCACTGCCCGTTATCAAGAACTCGCAGACATCATCGGTGAGATGTTTAGGGAAACTGATTCCGATTTTGTTGGATAGTGTTGCGGTGTCATTGTTAATTGCTCCAGTTAAAGCGGAAAGCATCAGCCGCTCAAACTCGCGGTACAGTCGAATCACCGCATAGTCGTGTATCCACGATTGATATTGATCTGACAAAGACGTCGCTACCTGTGACGAAAACTGAGCGATGCTGTTGGAGCTGGTAATGAAGGTTGTAGCAGCCAGTTTGACACTTTTCTTTCTAGCCATGCTCTCAAATTCTCCTCGAACAACGAGGAAATGCTACACGGCCGTATGAGCTGATTGCGTTAGTCCTGCTAAGTCGGATTGTGTTTACCTCTCGCCGCGATGCTAAACCTCACTTGGTAATAACGAGGCAAACCACTCATCGACCTTGGTTTTCCAGCATGTTCCATCAGTTCTAAGCGGATTAGCAGCCGCAAACGAGGCTTGCGTTAAGCGAACGAGCTCCGTCAGACTCATTTTTGGGATGACTTGACCCCTTGGCATTCGACCGATGAGCAGCGAGAAACCTCGCCGCAGCGCGGGAGTCAAGGCTGCGTCTGATTACCCGAAATTCACGACAGCTTCCAGCGCACCGCCAGATGGCGGCATTGGCCTTGACACCTGCGGGAGCAGCGGCGGATAAAATCTCCGCTCCGTGCGAATGCCCGAAGGGCTGAGCCGCCTGACGGCGGCTTCGTGATACCTCGCATCCAACTCGATACCGAGGTAACGGCGCTTCACGATCTTCGCTGCCAGCAGCGTCGAGCCTGAGCCGCAGAAGGGATCAAGCACCAGATCGTTCGGCTTGGTGAAGGCTTCGATCAGAGACTTCAGCGCCGGGACCGGCTTCTGCGTCGGGTGCAGCTTGTTGCCGGAATATGGCATGTCGATGACGTCCGGGATCGGGTGTTCGGGCAGCTTCGGATGGCCCTTCGCTAAGAGGTATGCCTGCTCGTGCTGGTATTGGAGGAAGCGGGCCTTTGAGCTGTAGGTCTTGCGAAAGACCAGATGGCCGACGATGCGGAACCCGGCACTGCGCCATGCGTCGATGAATTTATCGACCTGCGTCCAGCCGTAGAAGGCGATCATGAGAGTGTCGGGTCTGAGGACTCGATAGCACTCGCCGAAGGCTGGCTTGAGCCAGTCAGCCTGGCTGTCGTTCTGGATCGAACGTCCCTCGCGGTCCTTATAGTGAACAAGATACGGCGGATCGGTGAGGATGAAATCGACGCTGTTCTCGGGCAGAGAGCGCATGATCTCGATGCAGTTGCCGTGAAGGACGCTGTTGGCTGGAAGGGATATTGAGTTGATTCGGTTCGTTTGCATGGTTTTGTGCTCCTGATGGGATCTCCCGATGACTCGGGGCACACCGGGCGGAGCCATAGCGAGGGGTCCGGCTTCCAAGGCCAAGGGACGCTTTTCGGGAGGGCAACCGAAAGAAAGCAACTGCGTACTGTGCAGGGAGCTTTGTTTGGGGAGGAACCGGAAAAGCAGAGGCCCGCCGTGCCGCAGAATCGGGGTCCCCGGCGCATGGTCTTTGTGCGCTGGGGTGATGTGACGCCGGAAAGACCCCGAACGCGTGCCTGAGTCAGGAGGGGAGACCAGATTCAAGGAGCACGGAATACGAACGAGAAGAGACGCTCCGGAACTAGCGATTCTTTCAGGCTGAACAGCGAAGGCATTCTCTCTGGCTGAAAGCGATGAGGGCATCCCGGAAGCTGATCATGGATGGACTGCGATTGTCCGAACGCCAGGCGAGGGCGGTTTCAAGCTGAAGAGGGTTATGAAGCGGTCTGGAAATGATGCCTTCCCGGCGCAGGCGGCCAGCAGAGTGGCGTGTCAGGCCGATATGTTTCGACATCGCGACCCGGTCGAACAGATCGATGAGGCTCGATGCGGAATGAATCGCACCAGCCTCGATGCCTGAGTGTTTCATCGCCGTCCGGACAGCGACGGAACCGGGATCGACTCGTTCGGACAGCAAGACAAAATGCTCCCGCTTGACGTCGAAGAGCCGGACCATCGGGCGAACGGTCAGCGGATGCTTCTCCGGCAGCCACGTGATCGACGGCTCGGCGTAGAGTGAGACGACGCTGACTCCCTCGGCTTTTACCGGCAGATCGATGACGGCAAGATCAAGTTCGCCGCGCAGCAGAGCAACCCGAAGCTCTCTCGAATAGCCGCTGATCACGCCCGTGCTACTTGCCACGGCGGAATTCTGCGCGGCGGCGATCAGGCTCTGTACATGCGGCAGGTCGCACAGATGCGACAAACCAATTTTCATCGGTCTTTGCCCCTGCTGCTTAAAAGCCCTCACTTGAGATGAGGCTCTGCGACTGTGCTCGACTGCCAGTTCGGCCTCTTTTTGAAAGATCATCCCCGCTTCGGTCAGCCGCACATCGCGCGGCAGGCGCTCGAAGAGCTTGGCTCCCAGACAGTTCTCGATCTCATGAATTTGCTTCGATAAAGACGGCTGGGCGACATGGCAACGGGACGCTGCACGCGTGAAATTGCGTTCCTCCGCTACCGCTAGGAAGTACCGCATCTGCCGCAGCTCGATCTCCACCTGCACGTGTTCAACGTAACCCGCAAATTGAAGAGCCGTTGGTGCAGATTTATCGCTCGTGGTGCGCATTTCGCACCAGTGCGGGAAATGCAGATAACCTTTTGAGCTGCAGAGAGATAGGTCGCGAACGCCGTTTCAGCGAGATAATGTTGTGCCGATCAGACAACAGAAGTGTGGCTGTGGTTCCAGGCTATCCAAGCTAAGCAATAGCAATCACTTTTAGCTCACTTGGGCTGTATCGAGTAAAAGCCGTGTATCTGTCCATGGTGTCCTGACAAGACACCGAGTGGAAAATCTTTCCACTGAAATTTGAGATCACCGCCTTGGTCGCATCCATTGTTATCTCTCCGATCATTGTCCGGGAGTCAGAGGTGGTAGCCATGCCACGGCACGGAAGGCGATCACTCCTATCCGGATCTACGCGATATCGTCGGGTACAAACGGCAGGAGGTGCGCCCCGTTGAGTCTCCCCGTCTCCGGTCTACAGCCTGAACCTTACATCGATGCAAAGCATGCCGCGCAATATCTCTCCATGAGCCCCAAGAAGCTGCTGTGCCTGGCCCGTTCTGGGGGTGTGCCTGCCCATGGCATCGGCGGCACCCGCAAAATGTGGCGTTTTCGCCTCTCCGAACTCGATCACTGGATGCAGACAGAGGTAACATCAGCGCAGCGGCTGAGGCCTTGTTCAAGGAGGATTTCTTGAGCAGACCGAGGTATCAGAATGGCAGTTTGAAGTTGCTTCCCCGCGAGAACGGCCCCAACGTTTGGGTTTACCGTTGGCGCGAAACCGACGAACGCGGTGAGCGCTGCTCGCGGAAACGAGTCATCGGAACGGCAGAGCAGTACCCGACCAAAGCCCTGGCCTCCTCAGCAATCGAATCGCTGAAGCTGACGATCAACCGGCAGGGTTTTCAGAGGATGGCCGGTTCCACAACCTTTGCGGCACTCATCGAGCATTACCGCTTGAAGGAACTGCCGAAAAGCAATCATGAACGCAAGACAAAGAAGACCAAAGAGGTCTACGAGTCGAACTTGAAAACCACATCATCCCGAGGTGGGGAAGCTGCCGGCTTCGCGACATCCTGAGCGTGGAAGTCGAGGAGTGGCTGGAATCCCTCAAGCTCGCACCGAGTAGCCGGGCCAAACTCCGCAATCAGATGAGTGCGGTCTTCCGACACGGCATCCGCTGGGGATGGATTGGGCAGCATGAAAACCCGATTGCGATGGTGCGGGTGAGCGCAAGACGGCTCAAGACTCCGGGAACGTTAACCGCTGAAGAGTTCCGTGCCCTGTTCGCCAAGCTTCCCAACAGGGAACGGGCTATGGGCACGATCTGCGCCACAACTGGCCTGCGCATCAGTGAGGCGCTGGGTTTGAGGTGGGCAGACGTCGACTTTGAAAAGGGGCAGGCTGATGTGCTCCGCTCTGTTGTCGATGGTGCTGTGGGACGGTGTAAGAGCGAAGTCTCGCAGCAACCTGTTCCGCTGGATGAGCTGACATTGAGTGAACTCCGGTCTTGGAGGAAAGCCACAATGTATGCGGCTGACTCCGACTGGGTTTTCGCCAGTGAGAGGCTCTTTGGGAAGACCCCGGTCTGGGCGAATACTTCTTTGCAGAAAGTATTGCAACCAGTAGCGCGGAAGGCAGGGATTATGAAGCGGATCGGCTGGCATATGTTCAGGCACACCTATAGCTCGTTGTTGTCGGAGTGCGGCAATGATGTGAAAGTGGTGCAGGAGCTGATGCGGCACGCCAAGGTCTCGACCACAATGGAGGTCTACACGCATGCTCGCATGGAAAGAAAGAGAGAGGCGCAGAGCAAGGTCGTCGACTTACTCTTTGCCCGGAAAAGGCTAGAAGGTGTGGTGGCTTCATGAGCAGACACCGCAACTTCGGATTTTGTGCCCGTTTTGTGGCCTCCGCGTGCCCTTTTCGGAATTCGGGAGTTTGTAAGCTGTTGAAAAATATGGTAGGCACGAGGAGACTCGAACTCCTGACCTCTACCGTGTCAAGGTAGCGCTCTAACCAACTGAGCTACGCGCCTGTTCGCTGAACGTTCGGAACCGCCAAGGTGCTGGTTTCACCAACAAAACCGGTACAAACACACACAACATCGGCAGATGCGACTCCACTATTGTAGCAAATAGAGGCCTGCCTTTAGAGATCGGCTTTGCCCCGGCGCCCAAACGAAACGTCGCCGCTAGGACACCTCAAAACACAGATATTTGATCTCCAGATAATCCTCGATTCCATACTTCGATCCCTCGCGTCCCAAGCCCGACTGCTTCACCCCTCCAAACGGCGCGACTTCGGTCGAAATGACTCCTTCGTTGATGCCCACCATCCCGTACTCAAGCTCCTCGGCCACGCGCCAGGCGCGCCCAAGGTCGCGCGTGTAGAAATACGCCGCCAGGCCGTACTCTGTGTCATTGGCAATGCGCACTGCTTCGTCTTCGTTCGCAAACCGGATCAGCGGCGCTACCGGCCCGAACGTCTCCTCGCGCATTAGCAGACAGTCCACGGATACGTTGGTCAAAATCGTCGGCTCGAAGTAGAGCCCGCCCAGCGCATGCAGCCGTCCGCCCGCGACAATCTTCGCCCCGTGCGCCGCCGCGTCGGCGACGTGCGCTTTCACTTTATCGATGGCGTATGTGTTGATCAGCGGCCCCGTGGTCACTCCATCGTCCAGGCCATTGCCCACCTTCAACTGCGCCACTGCGTCGCACAGCTTCGCCGCAAACGAATCGTAAATTCCTGCCTGCACAAAGATTCGGTTTGCGCATACGCAGGTCTGGCCGGTGTTGCGGAATTTTGAGGCCATCACTCCGGCTACCGCCTTGTCCAGGTCAGCGTCCTCGAAGACAATGAAGGGAGCGTTTCCGCCCAGCTCCATCGTCACTTTCTTAATAGTGTCCGCGCACTGCCGCAGCAGAATGCGCCCTACCTCGGTCGATCCAGTAAAGGACAGCTTGCGCACAATGGGATTTGCGGTCAGCTCGCCGCCGATTGCGACGGCATCGCCTGTGATCACGTTGAAGACGCCTGCCGGAACGCCTGCGCGCCGGGCCAGCTCGGCCAGTGCAAGCGCAGAGAAGGGAGTCTCCAACGCGGGCTTCAACACCACGGTGCAGCCCGCGGCCAGCGCAGGGCCAACCTTGCGGGTGATCATCGCGTTCGGGAAATTCCAAGGTGTAATCGCAGCCACCACGCCGACTGGCTGCTTGAGCGTCACAATGCGATGCCGATTTGTGTTTGCCGGAATCGTGTCCCCATACACGCGTCGCGCTTCTTCGGCGAACCACTCGAGGAACGAGGTTCCATAGAGGATCTCGCCGCGTGCTTCCGCCAGTGGTTTGCCCTGTTCGAGTGTCAGAATCCGCGCCAGGTCTTCTTTATGCTCCAGGCATAAGCGCGCCCAGCGGCTGAGCACTGCGCTACGTTCTTTCGCAGTCCGGGTGCGCCACGCCGGGAGCGCCGCGTCTGCCGCTTCAATCGACTGCCGGGTCTCTGTCGCGCCAAACTCCGGTACGTGGCCTAGCACGCTGCCGTCGTGCGGATTTTCAACCGCCGCGGCACCCTCGCCAACCCACTCGCCATTCACAAAGCAATGCTGGTGAAACAGCCCTGCGTCGGCGAGCTCCGCGGCTACATCCCGCGTTTGAACTGTCAGCATAGTTCGCTCCTACAAGTCTCAATTTCGACAAAGACCCTGCGCACTTCTCCCTGTATAAAGTTACGAGGGGAGATGCATGCATTCTAACGGCAGCGGTGAAGCGCCAGCCCACAGCACGCCGGCCAAAGGATGGCAGCTCGCCGTCGCCTCCGGCATCCTCGGCTGGACGCTCGACGCTTTCGATTTCTTCGTCGTCATCTTCCTATTTGATGCGCTGGCCGCGCACTTCCACGTCAGCAAGGCGGACATCGTCTATACGCTCACCATCACTCTGGCGATGCGCCCGGTCGGAGCGCTCGTCTTTGGATCGCTCGCTGATCGCTTTGGACGCAAGTGGCTGTTGGTGATCTGTGTCTTTTATTTCTCGTCTATGACGGTCCTCAGCGGCCTATCCGTCAACTTCACCATGTTCATCATCATGCGCGCGCTGTACGGGGCGGGCATGGGCGGCTACTGGGGCGTAGGCGCATCCTATGCGATGGAGAGCGCACCGGTGCGCACGCGCGGCTTTCTCAGCGGTCTGCTCCAAGCCGGCTATCCGCTCGGGTATCTAATTGCAGCCGCCGTCATGCAGTTTGTTACGGTTCATCTGGGCTGGCGGTCGGCATTTTTCCTCGGCGCGCCGGTTGCTGTGCTCATTGCGCTCCTGACCTGGTTCGCGCCAGAGTCGGAAGCGTGGCACACACAGCGCGTGACCTCCATGAAGACCATCTTCAGCTCCCTTTGGAAGCACACGCGCATCTTTCTCTATCTGCTTGCGCTCATGTCCGTCATGCTTTGCCTGTCACATGGCACGCAGGATCTTTATCCGGACTTTATGAAGTCGCTGCCCTTCATTGCGGAAAAGAAAATTGCCGGCATAACGCTACTTTATGGAATCCCCATCCTCTACAGCAGTGCAGGAATCTTTGGAGCACTTCTCTTTGGTCACGCCTCGGAGAAAATCGGCCGCCGCTACTCCGCTCTTGCAGCGCTCGCCATCTCGCTGTTATCGATTCCCGCCTGGGCCTTTGGCGGCACAGCACTGGCTCTGCTGTTTGGCTCATGTGTCATGCAGGCCGGTGTTCAGGGTGCATGGGGAATCATTCCCGCCCACATCAACGAGCTTTCACCATCCTCCGTCCGCGGACTTTTTCCTGGCTTTGTCTACCAGCTCGGCTTGATTTTTGCTTCTCCGGCAACCGCGGTCGAGCTTAAGATGCGCGACCATCTCGGATACTCCTGGGCACTGACCGCGTTTGAAGGAGCCGTGATCGTCGCTTTGCTCTTTCTGATCTTCTTCGGGCCGGAGGAGCGCGGAAGAGATTTTGCCAGCCCGGTCGTGGCTCTGGCTGCAGAGTAATTGGAGACGTGCGCCATCAGGCGCGTACGCTGGGATTGCCGGCCTAAAAGAGCAGCTTGGCTCCGAACTGCACTTGCCGCGACGTGGTTGACGTGCTGGTGATTACGCCAGCCGTGGGCGATACTCCCGACGGAGTGAACACCACCAGATTCGGAGTGTTGAAGTTGGCGCGGTTCAGCAGATTGAACAGCTCCGCCCGGAATTGCAGCTTCAGGTTCTCGCGCAGCGTGGTGTCCTTGAGCATGGAAAAATCCCACGTCGCCAGGCCCGGTCCGCTAAAACTGTCACGCGCTAAGTTGCCATAAAAGCCGCTGTTCGGCGGCGGCGCCAGAAACGCGCTCGGATTAAACCACTCCGTTGGCTTACCCACAATCACCTGGCCGTGAAAGTCGGGATTGATAAACGGCCGTACTGGATTCTTAGTGTCGCCATTGTTCGAGGGGTTGTAGCTGAGCTGTGGCGTGAATGGGAAACCAGACTGCAGTGTCACAATCGAGGCCGCCGTCCAGCCGCCCAAAAAATCGTTGGCAACTCCCGGCATGTTGCCATCAAAGCGCTGGCCGTGCCCGAAGGGTAGCGTGTAGAGTGCATCGATCACCGCCGCATTGCGCACGTCATAGGTCGCCGGGCCCCAGTCGGCATCGATGTCAAATGGATTTGAGACCAGCCCCGGCGCATTGCCTGACGCCGTCGCATTCAGCGAATCGCCGTTGTCTAGCGCCTTCGACCATGTATAGACTCCGCGCAGCATCAGGTTGTTGCTTATGCGGTGCTGCAGGTCCACCTGCAACGCGTTGTACGAGCTGTCGCCACTGGAAAACCATGCCCACGCCGAGCCGAGCTTGGGATTTGCCACCGGCGTTCCAAACGCGATGTAGTACGAACCCGCCGGTACCGGAGAGCCGGCAAGCGGCGCAGGGAAATTGGTCGGATACACCGCCGGGCAAGGCGCCGAGGGACACACCGTGGGCGTGGGCTCGTTGTCATCGAGGCTCACAATCTCGTGATATCCATGTGAGCCTACATAACCCACCGTAAGTGTGGTGTTCGGTGAAAGCTCCTGCTCCACACGCAGTGACCACGAGATCAGCGTCGGTGTATTCATATCCGGCTGCACGCCCGCAGGAGCAATCTTCGCGTTCGCCGGCGCAGTCGCCGTCAGCGGAAAATCCGACGCCGGCAGATTCGCAATGCCATACGACGGGTTGAACGGCGCATTCTGATCCATGCGATAGCCCAGCGCGTCCTGCAGGTCGTTATACATGCCGAAGGCGGTGCGCACCACCGTGCGCGAGCCGAACGGATTCCACGCGAACCCGATGCGGGGCTGCGGCAGAAACTTCGCATTGTTTACCGTGAAGGTGTTGTTGCCCACACGCGGCTGCGTCTGAATCACGCCGTTCTGAAAAATAAACGTCGCCGCGCGCCCATGCGCTTCATTCCAGCCGGTCGTGAATTCACCGCGGAAACCGACCGAGGCCGTCAGGTGCGGCGTCAGCCGGATCACGTCCTGTACGTACCAGGCCCCCAGCAGCGAGCGCCAGTTCAGCTCCGTCGGCGAGGGATCGTACGCAAAGTTGCCCACCGTGCCTTCGAGGAATTGCTGCAGACCAGTGAAGGTCGCCTGCCCATACTGCGTCAGCGCCAGCTCTTCATTCGACTGCAGCGGCTGCAGCCACAAGCCCACGCTCAACGCATGCCGTCCGTGCGTGTATGTCAGTTGGTCTTCAATGGTGTACAGGTTGCGATGGACGGACAAGTTGCTGCCGACGTTGCTGCCTGCCAGGCTGACCTGTGCCGACGGGTTTGCCGCCGCGCTGCCACCCACCACCACAGCGCCGACCGGACGGTCGGTGACAAAGCCCGGCACGCCCTCTGCCGGCGTTCCGGGAGTGGGCTCGCCGGTAAAGAAATACGCCGCGCGTGAGAAGCCGAAGCGCGCCGTGTTGATCCAGTCCTGTGAATAAACATGCGTCTCTTCGAGGCTCGCCACTTGTTCGGTCAGACTCTCCAGATCCGTGCTGTAGAGATTGCTGCTTGTCGGCGTCACGTCGTCGCTGTCGTCAATCGTATACACGCCTGTAAAGCTGTCACGCTGCGAAAAGGCGCGGTCCAGCCGCACCGTGCCGAAGTCATCCCGAATCGTCTGCAGCGGGCTGTTGAATGCTTCGGAGATGCCGCCGAAGTCCGGCGCGCCGGGACTCGGCTCCGGCCACAGAGATAGAAGCGGTTCCACGCTGTCCGCAACGCCTACGTCCACCAGGCCCGAAGGCGGGCACGGATTCGGTGCGGGGCTCACTAGCTTGCACGGCAGATATCCATTCCGGGCGTTGTTGTCCGGCACCAGGTCCACGCCCGTCTGGTGCAGGTGCTGGCGAAAGCCCTCATAGTTCCCGAACAGAAACGTTTTGTTGCGCTGCAAGGGGCCACCAAGAGCGGCTCCAAACTGGTTGCGCTGGAACGGCGGCGCGCTGCCCTTGTCAAAGTAATTCGGCGCATCGAAAGCGTTGTTGCGCAGAAACTCATACACACTGCCATGCATCTGGTTTGTGCCGCTCTGCGTCACAATCAGCACCTGCGCGCCGGGCCGCTTGCCATACTGCGCGCCATAGGAATCGCGCAGCACGTTAAACTCGCGTACCGCGTCAACGCCCAGCAGCTCCTGGCTGGTGCCGCCCGGCTGCATGTTCACCTCCGCTGCCCCCGTGTACTCCACGCCGTTCAGCAGGTACAGGTTTTGTTGCGGACGATTGCCCGAAACCGCAAAGTTGTTGCCCACCGTCGAGTTCGAAACACCGATGCCGCCGGTCTTCTGCGAGGTGTAATTCACAACGCCCGGATCCAGCGTCATCAGCTCGTCATAGCTGCGCCCATTAAGCGGCAGCTGCTTTACCTGCTGCTCGCCCACCAGACCGGAGATGTCCCCATTGGTCAGGCTCAACGGCGACGCATCGGAATGCACCGTCACCCGCTGATGTACGCCGCCCACGCGCAGTCGCAGGTTCACCGTAGCCGCCTGTCCCACTGCAAGATGAATGCCCGTCCGCAGTTCCTGCTCAAACCCCGTCTTGCCCCCCATCACGCGATAATCGCCCACCGGCAGCGAGAGCACCTGATACTGCCCCTGAGCATCAGTCATGGTCTGGCGCAGCGCACCGGTGTTCACCTCCCGCACTCGAACCCGGGCCCCTGGAATCACCGCGCCGGAAGAATCCGTCACAGTTCCGCCAATGCTTGAAGCCGCCTGCGCGGAAGCTTGCGGCGCGCAGGCCAGCAGGCATGCAACCATCAGGGCCAGAGAAATCAAAACAGAAGCGCGAATGAGACGAAAGTGGTGCGTCGAGGGCATAGGGAGGGTCTCCGGGATCTGTGGCGAGGGTTTTGGGGAATTGCGGAACTAATATGATGCAATACGTCTCTAGTCATTATATATATACGAAAAAGTCCGGATAGCGGGCATCCGACGCCCACATTCAAGCCCGAAGTCGGCCTGAGTGCGGATGCCTTTTTGCGCTTCCTGGCGGCGGATTATTAGAGCGCGCAGAGTACGCACATCGGCGCATCGGAGACTTGGCCTGCACAGCAGCAACCAGCCAGAGGCTCGCGACCGAATATGATGAAGAAGGATCAGACCGTCGCGGCCTCGCCGCGCCGTCAGCGCCTATGAAGCTACGTGAAATCGCGCAGTTGCGTGCCGCCCCCAATCAGCTCACGCTTCTGCGGCTTTGCATTATTCCGTTTCTGGTTCTGGCGATTCTCGACCACGACTTCCAGATCGCCTTCTGGCTCTTCGTCCTGGCAGGAATCACCGACGGACTCGACGGCCTGCTCGCCCGCTGGCTGCAGCAGCGCACCGTGCTGGGCCAGTATCTCGACCCCGTGGCTGACAAGTTACTGCTCAGCACTCTGTTCCTGGTGCTTCACCACGAAGGCTTGATTTCTCTCCGTGTGACTGTGCTCGTCTTTGGACGCGACCTGGGCATTGTTATGGTTGGCGCCATCCTTTATGCCAGCATTGGAATGAAGGATTTTCGCCCCAGCCTCTTCGGCAAGGCCAATACGCTTGCGCAAATCATCGCCTTGCTCAGCGTGCTGCTGAGCGAGTTCTACGCGCCGCCTTTACTCCTACTTATCCGGCATTGGTCTCTGGCGGCAACCGTGGTATTTACAGTTGTTTCTGGGTTCCACTATGCGTGGCTCATTACGCGCCGTCTCAGCAGCCCCGTAGTCGAGGCGGGCGATTGAGCTCAGATCTGCCCATCAGCCTTCTTCGTCTTCTTCCGGACGTTCCTCAATTGCCATATCGCGGAACTCGTCTGAGTCGAAGACTTCGCCGCACTCCTGGCATTCAACGAATTCAACGTCCTCTTCGCGTGCGACCACGCGTACTTTGGGGTGCTTGCAGGGGGTGTTCATGATGGTTTAGAGCATTTTGCGTATTGGCATTCGATGCGCAACGTGCACGTTCGACCACGGGTTTTCGGGTGATTTGGGACACCCTCGCCAAGATTGTAACCATGCCAGCACGTCTGTCAATTGCAATTCGTTAAATTTGGAGATAACAGGTGCTTCCCATCACCATTGAATTAGGACGATTTCAGTCGTATACTTGGAGTAACCTGTAAGAGCAGGCCCCGGACATGCTGAGACTGACGAAAAAGGCCGACTATGGGTTGATGGCGCTCAAGTATCTTGCCGAGCACCCTGGCGAAGCCTCGCTCAGCGCCAAGGACATCGCGGATGCCTACCGTATACCGCCCCAGTTGCTGGCGAAAATCCTCCAGCAGCTCGCGAGGGAAGGCCTGCTTCGCTCCCACGCCGGCATGAACGGCGGCTACACGCTGGCCAAGGCCCCGGACAGCATCACAGCGTTTGAGGTCATCCGTATTATTGACGGGCC
>Ga0335075_10001715_pt1 | contig 35768 bp, 31 predicted proteins | sample Lox_Sample_24_FD_206723 | JGI IMG/M metagenome (GOLD analysis project Ga0335075, IMG submission 206723) | Soil microbial communities from Loxahatchee National Wildlife Refuge, Florida, United States - Lox_Sample_2.4 | ecosystem: Environmental > Terrestrial > Soil > Wetlands | place: USA...
CGCCTTGCCAGGCCGTGCGCATCGCGCTCAGCTCGTCGCCGCCGAGCGCGTTCATCGCGGTCTTCGGATCGAGCTTGTAGTGCTTCGCGGCGTTGCCCGCGAAGATTGCGCTCTTGACCGGACCGTCGGCGGCGCCGAGCGGCGCGAAGCCGTGCTTCTTCTGCATGTCCTCGGGAACCTCGAGCCGGCGCATCGCCTCGATCTGCCACTGCGGCGAGCCGTACCAGACGGAGTCGGTGCCCCAAACCACCTTGTCCGCTCCCAGTCCCTTGATCAACGTGCCGACCATCGCCGCCGCGAGGCGCGGATGTGTGACGCAGGTGTTCGCGAAGCAGGTGCCGAGCTCGGCGTGCACGTTCTTCACGCCGAACTTGCGCGGGATCTCGGCGAGATCGGTGACCCAGTCGATGCGCCCCGTCTCCTCGAATTGCTTCAGCGACTGGTCCGGTAGTTCGATGAACGGCCGCAGCGCGGAGTGATAGATGATGAACGTGATGCCCGGCCAGTCCTTCGCGGCCTTGCCGAGATCCCACACCGTGGCGTGTTTCCACACCTCGGGCCAGCTCTTCTCGTAGTCGGCCGGGAGCAGTCCCTTGTGGATGCACACCGTGTTGATGCCGGACTTCACGCATTTCTCGTAGAACGGATAGACGCGCTTTTCGTCGTCGAGCCGCCAGTTCGAACCCTTCTTGGTCAGGAAGATGGGATCGCCGATGGTGTAGCCCTTCCAGCTGTCGGGCTTGATCACCTCGATGCAGCGATCGACCTCGTCGAGCCAGCCGTCGCTCATCGGCTGGATGATCGAGTGCGCCAGCATGCGGCGCGAGCGCGCCACCGCGTTCACCGAGCGGCGCGCCGCGGCGATCTGGTCGTTGTTCAGGAACAGGTTGAACTCGTCGTCGACCGGGGAACCGGACAGCAGCGCGACCTTCGTGTCGCTGTCGACGAAGATTTCCTTCACGTAGTTCGCGAACTTCAGGCGGTCGATGGACTTCTCGTTCTCGAGCGCCGGGTTCCAGAACTGCTTCGCGAACTGCGAGAGCCCTGTGATGCCTTGCTGGCCGTAGTCGTCGCGCACGAAGTGCGTCTGGCAGTCGAAGATGAACTGGCCGGCGAGGGCGCGGGCGCGCGATTCGGCGGCGCCCGGCGTCGCGGCCTCGGCGCGCGACGCCGTGAACAGCGGACCGAACACGCTGTTCATCGCGACGAACGCGGCCGACAGGCCGGCGCTGCTCGACAGGAACTGGCGGCGGTTCATGCCGTGACGCGGCGCGAGCTCGTCGGCGAGCTTCTCGATCTCGCGCTCCACGCGCCGCTGGTCCTCGGTCTGCGGCAGCGGCGTGAATTCGCCGTTCGAGATCATCTGCGTCGGGATCGGCGAACCCAGCGACGAATATTCGGCAGGACACAGGCTGCGCAGATCGTCGTCGCTGAGATATCGCATGGGACCCCCGTTGAAGTGCAGCGATCAGGCGCTTTCGTGTCGGCGACGGGCTCGACTGCGAGGGGCCGCGGACTGTACCGAGAGTGCAATGCGCGGTGTCGCCGCCGGGGCTACGATGCGCGGGCCGCGCGCAGGAGCAGCCCATGAAAAACACGATCCTCGTCTCGACGTTGTTCGCCCTCGGCCTGGTGGCCGCGCCCGCGGGCGCGCACATCAGCAAGGCCGCCAACGCGCGGAAGGCCATCGCCTTCCTCGACATGGTGTTCAACCAGAAGAAGGTGAAGGAAGGGTTCGACACCTACGTCGGCGACAAGTACATCCAGCACAACCCGATCGCCGCCGACGGCAAGGAGGCGGCGGTGGAAGTCCTCGGCAAGGCGCTGCAGCAGCTGCCGGGCTGGACGTATACGATCAAGCACGCGTACGCGGACGGCGACTACGCGATCGTGCACTCGCACGTGACGATGAAGCCCGGCGATCGCGGCATGGCGGTTGTCGACATCTTCCGCTTCGAGAAGGGCAAGGTGGTTGAGCACTGGGACGTCGTGCAGCCGGTGCCGGAGAAGTCGGCGAACGACAATACGATGTTCTGACGGCGCCGCGACGCGGCGATGCGGGTAGCTAGAGTTGCGCGCGCGCGTCCGACGGCGCGTGCCGGATGACCAAGCTGCACCAGTCGAGCAGCGCCCGCGTCACCGCCTCGGGCCGTTCCATCGTGCACATGTGGCCGCAGTCGGGCACCAGCGTCAGCGTCGCGCCGGGGATGCGCGCGGCCATCTCGCGATGCCGGTCGGCGGGCGCCCAGGCGTCGTCGGCGCCGCACAGCACCAGCGTCGGCACGCGGATGCCCGGCAGCAACGCGCCGGCGTCGGGCCGCGCCAGCAACGCGCGGATCTGCGCGGCGAACACGTCGGCATTGCTGCGCGCGAACATCGCGATGACGGCGTCGATCAACGCCGTGTCGCCGAGCCGCGGCTTCCACACCATGCCCTGCACCCAGCGTTCGGCCATCGCGGCCATGCCGCGTGTGCGCGCGAGGTCGAGCAGCTCGTGGCGGCCGGCGGTTTCGCGGGCGCCGGCGTCGCCCGGTGCGAGTGGATGGGTGCCGGTGTCCAGCAGCGCGAGGCCGGTGATGCGCCCGGGTGCGCGGCGCCACGCTTCGAGCGCGACGCGTCCGCCCATGGAGTGGCCGGCGATCGCCAGCGGGCCGCGCGTGTCCGCGAGGATCCTGTCCGCCATCGCGCCGAGGGAATCGAGCGCGCGGTGATCCGCGATGACGACTTCGGCGACGCCGCCGTTCGGGTGCAGCGCCGTCACGAAATGCCGCCACACCGCCGCGTCGCACACCAGCCCGGGAACCAGGACCAGCGTCGTCACCGTCTCAACCCCACCGCGACGGCTCCACGCCCGGCACGAAGTGCTGCGCCGGATTGCCACTGCGGGTCGTCGCCAGCGCCGCCGCGACGGCCGGGCGCGATTCGATGCGCGCCAGCCACGCGCAGAGGCGTGGCGTCGCGGCGGCGTTCACGAGCTCCGGCGCGAGATCCGGGATCACGCGCAACATCGCGAACGCATCGATGTCGGCGATCGAATAACGCGGCCCGGCGAGCCATTCGGCCCGGGCCAATCTGCTCTCGACGCGAGCGACGGGATGCTTCAGCCGCTCGCGCGCGGTCGCGAGGATCTGCGGCGTGTACGTGCCATCGATCAACGCCAGCCACGAATTGCGCCGTTCGAGCGGCTGCACCGTCAGCAGTCTGCGCTCGAGGTCCGCGCGGTCGTGCGCGGCGAGCCGCGGCGCGAGGTACTTCACGCAGCCCAGTATCGGCACGAGCGCGCCGAGATGCGCGCCGAGGAACTGCGCGGAGGCGTGCGCCTCGTACCGGTCGATCGCGCCCGACGGCAGCAGGTCCTCGCCGGGCAGCACCTCCGCGAGATACTCGAGCATGAACGAACTGCCCGAGATCCACGTGCCGTCGTGGTTCAGCAGCGGGCCTTCGCGCTCGAGGTGCAGCGTCGCCTCGGTCTCGCCGCCATGATCGACGGAAAAATGCGCCAGCGCGTCGGTGTCCATCCACCGCGCCGTGAACGCCGCGCGTTTCTCGTGCAGCGCGATCAGCGGCTTCAGGAAGAACGTGTTGGGTTCGGACGTCCACAGCTCAAGCATGGGCGCGCTCCAGGAACTTCACGCGCTCCGCCATCGCGGTGCGGCCGAGCTTCCAGGTCTGCTTCGTCGCCGGGCGTTCGTAGATTCGGCGCAGCCACTCCATGATGCGCGGCGTTTTCTCGTCGTTGCACCGGTCGGGCTGCGACAGCGGCAGCGCGTAACCGAGATTGAAGCCGTTGATGTCGCCCAGCGAAAACGTCCGGCCGGCGATCCATTCGTGTTTGCCGAGATGTTCCTCGAGCACGCCGGTGCAGAAGCTCACGCGGCGTCGCGACTCGTCCAGCTCCTCGGCCGAGAACTCGTTGAACATCGCCTTGCGCCACGCGATCCGGCGCGATTCGAGCGGGATGCGCGCGATCGCCGCTTCCAGCTCCGCGCGCGGCCGGTGCCGCACCGAAGGCCCGACGAACACCGCCCAGCCGATCATGCTCAGCGACGGCGCGAAGTAGCTGTCGAAGAAACGCATCCACCAGCGCATGCGCCAGCGCTCGATCGCGTCGGCGGGTTTCAACGGCGGTCCGGGGAACTGGTCGTCGACGTATTCCATCATCGGCGTCGACTCGGTGAGCACGTTCGAACCGTGCACCATCGCGGGAATGGTGCCGTCGGGGTTCACCTTCAGGTAGTCAGGCTGGTGCTGGTCGAACTTCAGCAGGTCGAGATAGTGGCTCTCGAACGGCACGCCTTTCTCGGCGAGGGTGAGCATCGGCTTGCCGGAATTCGCATTGGGTTCCCAGTGGTACAGCCGAAGCATCTTGCCTCCCTCATTGTCAGAACGTCAGCAGCGATTGCACCTCGATGCCGGTGGCGCGCAGCTTCGCGGCTCCGCCCACGTCGGGAAGGTCGATGACGAAGCAGGCGGCCATCACCTGCGCGCCCGCCGACTGCAGCAGCTGTGCCGCCGCGGCCGCGGTGCCGCCGGTCGCGATCAGGTCGTCGATCAGCAGCACACGCTCGCCTGGGTTCACCGCATCCCGGTGCATCTCCATCTCGTCGACGCCGTACTCGAGCGAGTAGGCGACGCGGACCGTTTCGTGCGGCAACTTGCCGCGCTTGCGGATCGGGATGAATCCTGCCTGCAGCCGGTGCGCCACGGCTCCACCCAGAATGAAACCGCGCGCCTCGATGCCGGCAACCTTGTCGATCCGGACGTCGTCCCGCCACGGCTCGGCCAGCGCGTCGATGGCGAGGCCGAACGCCCGGGAATCCCGCAGCAGCGTCGTGATGTCACGGAACTGGATGCCGGGCTTCGGATAATCGGGGATGGTGCGGATGGAATTCCGCAGGAACTGGTGTTGTTCTGAATTCACGGCGGCCGAGTGTAGGGATTTGTGCAAGACTGTGTCCATACAAGCGGTTACGAGGTTTTGGGATGCGGACGAGGGCTTTCGCAGCGGTGGCTGTTTTCTCCGGCGCGTTCATCGCGGCGCCGGCCGGCGCGACGGACTACGCGCTGACGAGCGCGGACGCGCTGATCTTCGGCGACACGGAAGTCATCACCGCGTTCGGTGACGACACGTTGCCCGACCTCGCCCGCCGATACAGCTTGGGCTACGAAGAGATCCAGCGCGCGAACCCCGGCGTCGACCTGTGGCTGCCGGGCGAAGGCACGCCCATCGTCATCCCGGGCCAGCGCCTGCTGCCGCCGGGTCCGCGCGAGGGCATCGTCGTCAATCTGCCCGAGCACCGTCTCTACTATTACCCGAAGGTGAAGAAGGGCGAGACGCCGATCGTCATCACGTACCCGGTCAGCATCGGCAAGATGGACTGGTCGACCCCGCTGGGGAAGACGCGCGTCATCGACAAGCGAAAGAACCCGACGTGGACGCCGCCGGAGTCCGTGCGCAAGGAACATGCGGAACGCGGCGATCCGCTGCCGGCGATCGTGAAGTCGGGCCCCGACAATCCGCTGGGCCTGTATGCGATGCGCCTCGACATCCATCCCGGCGCCTATCTGATCCACGGCACGAACAACCCCATCGCCGTCGGCATGGCGATCACGCACGGCTGCATCCGCATGTATCCGGAGGACATCGAAGCGCTGTTTCCGAAGGTGCCGGTGAATACGCCCGTGTGGCTGATCAACGAGCCCGTGAAGGTCGCGCGCGTCGACGGCAAGGTCTGGCTCGAGGTGCATCCGCCGGTGGACGAGGAGGGGCAGCAGGCCGCCGTCGACATCGAACAGTTCTACGCGATGGCGAATGCCGCGCTGGGCGAAACGCCCGCGGCGATCCACTGGGACTTCGTGATGGCGGAGCTGAAGAACGCGACCGGCATGCCGCAGACGATCGGCCTGGAAGTGGATCTCGACGACGTCCCGGCGGCCACGCTCGCGACGGCACCGGTCGCCACGGCACCGGTCGTCACGGCAGGCGCGCCCGCGGGCGGCGTGCCGCCGGCCGCTCCGCCGGCGCCGGCGCAGTAGCTAGCCGATCTTCGCCAGGTCGGCGACCGCGCCGCGCACTTCGCCGAGCCGGGCTGCATCGACGCCGGACAGCTTCGCGGCGTCGTCGAGGATGGCCGTGAGGGCCTTCTGGTCCGAGCGCAACGTCTCCACGGTCTTCACGCGCGAGCGCACCAGCGCCGCCGCGAACTTCGAGTAGCTGGCCACGGACTCCAGCACGATGTCCGGCCGCTGCATCGCGAAGCCGGCGCGCACGCGGTAGCCGTACAACCCCAGCGTCGGATTCAGCAGGCAGACGCGGTCGATCATGCGCAACGCCTCTTCGGCGTAGTGCGCCTGCTGCGCCGGGTTCGTCACGCGCACGCGCCAGTTGATGCGCAGGTCGTTGGCTTCGGCGAACCACTCGTCCGTCCAGGCAATCGTCGCGAGTTGTTCGTCGGCGCGCGCCACCTGCAACCACTCGGACTTCGCCGCGAGCTTCAACGTGTCCACGAGGAATTTGCCGCGCGCATCGAGGCCCGCGGCCACCTCGGCGATCTCCGGCGGCGCGTTGCCCTGGACGATCTGCGGCAGCCAGGGCCCGAGGAATTCCGCGCGCAGCCGCGCGTCGCCGGGATGTTCGTCGATGCTCAGCCGCAGGCTCTCGGCGGCGCGCGCGTTCTGTCCGCGCGTGCGGTACCAGAACCCTTTCACGTAATCGGCGTCGGCCTCGTCGCCGAGGTTCGAGGCCATGGCGCCGACGCGGTCGGCGAGGCTCGGGTCGAGCAGCGAGAAGACGCCGGTGCGGCGCGCGATGTACGGGAAATCCAGCTGCGTGCGCAGGTCGCGGTACACGAACGAATCGGCCGCGCGCAGCGGATCCTCGCCGGCCAGCAGCCGCCCGCTGCTGTCGCCGTTCAGGCCGAGGCTGCGTTCGTAGACGCTCGACGTCGCCATGCGGTTGTCGTCGTCGGTGATGATGGGAGCGTCGGCGGCGAAGCGGCGCGCGCCGGCCGTGTCTAGATACAGCGCGGAGACGAGGTCCTCGGCGTTGTTGATGCCGAAGCGCTGGTAGTGCAGCGGCGCGCTGCGCAACGGCTCGCCGGTGGTGGCCAGGTTGGTTTCGAGGTTCAGCGGCGCATCGCTGGCGAGCAGCAGCAGCGTGTTGGGGTCCGGCCGGTAGACGCGCACCTCTTTATAGACGTCGAGCAGCGTCGCAGTCAGCGAGCGCAGCACGTCGGCGTCCATGAAGATCACATTCATCCACTGCACGAACACGCCGTCCGGATTCAGGTGCTCGTGCGCGAGCTGCATGAACTCGCGTGTGTACAGGTGCGAGGCGCCGGCGGTCCAGGGATGCGACGGTTGCGAGACGATCGCGTCGTACTTCTTGCGGGTGAGCTGCAACGCGCCGCGCGCGTCGTTGAGGACGATGTTGACGCGCGAGTCGCCGAGCGGATTGCGCCGGCGCAGCGCGACCGACTTCGCGTTCGCCTCGATGACCTTGGGCTCCAGCTCGATGACGTCGACGCGCTCGATCGACGGCGGGACGTTCTCGATGACCACGCCGCCGCCGAAACCGACCACCAGCATGTCGCGCGCCGCGGGTCGCGCGATCGCGGCGATCGGCGTCAGCCAGTATTCGCCGCTGAATCGCGGCAGCGAGCCGGTGCCGTCCATGATGGCCTCGGGCAGCCCGTTCGTGCGCAGCTCGAGCTCGCCGTCCTTCGACAACATCACGACGCTGGCGCTGCGCCCGATGTCGTACGACAACACGCGGCCGGTCGTGCCGACGTTCATCGGCGACGTGACCAGCAGCTTCATCGGCGGCTGCGGCTGGAAACCGAGCGTGACGAGCGCGAGCAGCGTGGCGACGGCGGCAAACGGCCGGTTCACGCGCGCGACCAGCCACAACGCGGCGACGCCGAGCGCGGCACTGGCCCAGACGGCGACACGGATCGCGCCTTCGTATTTCAGCGCCGGGATCAGCACGAAGCCCGCTGCCAGCGAGCCGACGATCGCACCCACCGTGTTCCAGGCGTAGACGCGCGCGCTCGCCGGCGCCGCGTCGGCGGCGTCGTTCGCCAGCACGCGCACCGCGAGTGGATAGGTCATGCCGATGGCCACGGTCATCGGCAGCAGCAGCAGGCCGGCCAGCAGCGCGTTCATCGGCAACTCGACGCCGGCGATGGCCCGCACGTTCTTCATCAGGCCGGCCGAGCCCGGCAGCAGGCTCTCGAGCTTCAGGTACGCGACGCCGGCCGCGAACGCCGCGACGATCAGCGCGGCGCCCAGCGCCGCCGCGGCGGTCTCGCGGCTGCGCGCGACGGCCGCGCCGAGGCCGCCGCCCAGCGCGATGCCGGTGAGGAAGCTCGCGACCATCACGCCGAACGCGTAGATGCTGCTGCCCATCACGTGCGCGAACATCCGGCTCCACAAGACTTCCTGGAAGAACGCGACGGCGCCGGCCGCAAGCATCAGCGGCAGCACCCACGCCGGACCGGGCAGGTCGCGGAAGGTTTGCGTGCGCACGGGCTTCGGCATCGACAGTCGCCACGCCGGCCCGTCGAGTTCGTAGCCCTTCGGTGGCGGTGTATACGGTACGCGCTTCGCGAGCATCACCGCGAGAATGAACACCAGCGCGTTGACCGCGGCCGCGAAATACGTTGTGTGGCTGAGGCCCAGCATCGGCAGCAGCACGAACGCCGTGACCAGCGCGCCCGCGACGGCGCCGGCCGTGTTCATCGCGTACAGCGCGCCGATGCGCCGGCCGATCTGCTTTTCCTCGGACACCGCGTAGCGCGCCAGCAGCGGCAGCGTCGCGCCCATCAGCGTGGTCGGCAGCGCCAGCGCCACGAAGGCGCTGAGCAGATAGAAAAGAGTGGTGGCCGCGTGGTCGCTCGAGGGCGGCGACGCCTGTCCGCCGAACAGCGCCTGCAGCCCCAGCGTCGATACAAAGAGAAGGGCAGGCACCGCAAGCACCGCGCCGGCCGCGATGCCGAGCTCGAGCAACGCGTACGTCATCACCGGCCGGTCGACGCGCGGCAGGAATCGCTCCGCGAGCCACGCGCCCAGCGCGAGGCCGGCCATGTAGGCCGCGAGCACCGTCGCCACGGCGAGCTCGGACGTGCCGAACACGATCGCGAACTGGCGCATCCACGCGGTCTGATAGATCAACGCCGCGAAGCCGCTCAACACGAAGCAGGCGCAGAGCAGGGCGAGCGTGAAGGTGGAAACGGCGGCGGCGGGAGAGGCGGGCTGATTGACAGCGGCGGCGGTTGTCGACATGGTCGCGCAGTCTACAGGAGGTTCCCATGGCTGGATTTCGCGCCAATGGCCTCGTCACGCTAACCACCGACTTCGGCCTGCGTGAACCGTTCGTCGGCATCATGAAGGGCGTGATGCTGGCGCACGCCGCCGAGCTGCGCTTCGTCGACATGGCGCACGAGGTCAGCGCCTTCCAGCCGATCGAAGCCGGGTTCTGGCTGTCGCGCGCGCTGCGTTATTTCCCGGCCGGCACGTTGCACGTGGCGGTCGTCGATCCCGGTGTCGGAACGCCGCGCGACCTCGTCGTGGTGCTGGCCGGCGACCAGGCGCTGTTAGCTCCTGACAACGGGCTGCTCGCGCCGCTGGCCGCGCGCGGCCGCGTCGATCGCATCATCCGCGTCGAGAACGCCAAGCTGGTGAAGTACGGCGTCAGCGACGTCAGCGCCACGTTCCATGGTCGCGACATCTTCGCGCCGCTGGCGGCGGCGCTGGCGTCGAACCGTTGCAACCCGCTCGACATCGGCACCGAGATCACCACGTTGAACGCCACCGGCTGGCCGCACACGCAGCCGCGCGCGGACGGCGGCATCGAGGGCGTCATCGTCGCCGTCGACCGGTTCGGCAACCTCATCTCGAACATCGAGGCGCCGGCCGTGGTCGCGCTCGACATGCCGACGGCGTTGATCGGCGGGCTGTTGCTGCCCCTGCGGCGCACCTATGGCGATGCCCAGGCCGGGGAATATGTCGGCCTCATCAATTCGTTCGAGGTCCTGGAGGTCGCCCGGGCGCGCGGCAGCGCCGCCCAGGGCTTGAACCTCGGGGTCGGGGCGCCCATTTCGGCCGTTCCCGGCGGCGCGACCGCGCAATTCCGGCGCAGTTGAAACAAAGCCGGAATCTGCTATGGTTCGCAGCCTCATTGCCTGCCCTCCGGGTATGCAACTCACTGTTTTGAATAGTCTTTTCAGCGAATAAACGATGTCCGAACGGGATAACGAAAGCTTCGATCTAGACGAAGAGTTCCTCGCCGAGGCGGAAGACAACACCGTCTACGACAACATGCTCGACAAGGTGGATCGTCGGGTGCGTCCGCAGCCCGGCGCGCCCAAACGAGGCAAAGCCGCGTGGAGCCGTCTCGAAGAAGTCCTGGCCGATCGTCGTCTCGAGAAAGATCTGAAAGACGCGTTCGAAGAAGACGAGCAGTAAGGACTCGTTTCCCCTGAAGTAGTGAGTTCGCGCGCGAGCGCGACGAGGTCAATCAACGTATGTCCGCGCGCTCCGCGTCGCGCTGGGTTGTCGTCAAGTTCGGCGGCACCAGCGTCTCCACGCTCGCCAATTGGCGAAACATCGCCCTGGTCGTCCACCGCCGTCTGCAAACCGGCCATCGCGTGCTCGTGGTCCATTCCGCGATCACGAAGATCACCGACATGCTGGAGAAGCTGCTGGCCGCCGCGCAGGCCGGCAATCCCGACGAGGCGCTGAAGGCGATCGAGGATCGCCACCGCCAGCTGACGACCGACCTCGGCGTGGGCGTCAGCCCGCAGCTGCAGGGGTACTTCGACGAGCTGCGCCAGATGGCGAACGGCATCGCGCTCGTCCGCGAGCTCTCCGATCGCACGCGCGCGCGGGTGATGTCGAACGGCGAGCTGATGGCCACCGAGATCGGCTCGCGGTTCCTGAAGTCGCAGGGCGTCGACGTCACGTGGATGGACGCGCGCGACATGCTGCTCGCGGAAGACCGCGGCGCGTCGGCGAAGGCGTCCGTGTTGTCGGCCACGTGTTCGTTCGCGCCGGACGCGAAGCTCGAAGCGACGCTCGACGCGTCGACGCCGGTGGTCATCACGCAGGGTTTCATCGCGCGCGACAGCGAAGGCAACACCTGCCTGCTGGGTCGCGGCGGCTCGGACACGTCGGCCGCGTATCTCGGCGCGAAGATCCGCGCCAAGCAGATCGAGATCTGGACCGACGTGCCCGGCATGTTCAGCGCGAATCCGCGCGCCACGCCGACCGCGCGCCTGATCCGCGCGCTGCATTACGACGAAGCGCAGGAGATCGCGACCAGCGGCGCGAAGGTGCTGCACCCGCGCTGCCTGCTGCCGGCGCGCCAGTACCAGATACCTTTATATGTGCTCGCGACACAGACGCCGGACGTCGAAGGCACGCTGATCACGGGCGAGTCCGCGCCGGGCGCGCAGGTGAAGGCCGTCTGCAACCGCAAGGGCATCACGCTGATCTCGCTCGACAGCCCGGGCATGTGGCACCAGGTCGGCTTCCTGGCCGACGTGTTCGCGACGTTCAAGGAACACGGCATGTCCGTGGACCTGGTGTCGACGTCGGAGACGAACGTCACCGTATCTCTCGACCCGGCCGCGAACACGCTGGACGGAGAGCTGCTGGGCAAGCTGCAGCGCGACCTGTCGAAGCTGTCCGCGGTGCGCGTGATCGGGCCCTGCGCCAGCGTCTCGCTGGTCGGCCGCAACATCCGCGCGATCCTGCACAAGCTCGGCGAAGCGCTGGCGCTGTTCGAAGAGCAGAAGGTGTACCTGATCTCCCAGGCCGCGAACGACCTGAACTTCACGTTCGTCGTCGACGAGAACCAGGGCGATCGCCTCGTCGAGCAACTTCACGATCTGTTGATCCGTCCGCTGCCGGGCGATCTCGTCATGGGGCCGACGTGGGAGCAGCTGTTCAACCAGCCGTCCGCGACGGTGAGCCGTCACGCACCCTGGTGGGCAGAGAAGCGGGATGCGTTGTTGGGCGTGCTGTCGAAGCGTGACAGCGCCTACGTCTACGACCTCGCGCAGGTGGAGTCCGCGGCGAAGTCGGTGGGCTCGCTGCAGTCGATCTCGCGCGCGCTGTACGCGCTGAAGGCGAATCCGCATCCCGACATCCTGCGCACCATCGCCAGGGCCGGCGTGGGCTTCGACTGCGTGTCGCTGGCGGAGATCGAGCACGTGCTGAAGGTGGTGCCGGGCCTGACACCCGACCGCATCCTCTTCACGCCGAACTTCGCGCCGCGCGCGGAGTACGAAGCCGGACTGAAGCTCGGCGTCCACGTGACGATCGACAACCTGTTCGTGCTGCAGAACTGGCTCGATGCGTTCAAGGGCCAGAAGGTGTTCCTGCGCATCGACACCGGCATCGGTCGTGGCCATCACCATCACGTGAAGACGGCCGGTGCACAGTCGAAGTTCGGCATCCCGGTCGAGGAGCTCGACGAAGTCGCGCGGCTGGCGAAGGCCGGCGGCGTGACGATCGCGGGCCTGCATGCGCATGCCGGCAGCGGCGTGTTCGACGTCGACAACTGGACGCAGGTGGGTTCGGTGCTGGTCGGTCTCGTGAAGCGTTTCCCCGATGTGAAGACGATCGACGTCGGCGGCGGGCTCGGCGTGCCGGATCGCGTCGAAGGACGCGAGCTGGATCTCGCACGTCTCGACGCGGCGCTGGCGAAGGTGAAGGCCGCGATCCCGGGTGTCGACCTGTGGATCGAGCCGGGCCGCTATTTCGTCGCGAACGCCGGCGTGTTGCTGGCGCGGGTCACGCAGACCAAGGTGAAGAGCGGCATCCGTTACGTGGGTGTCGCCACGGGCATGAACTCGCTGATCCGCCCGGCGCTGTACGGCGCGCATCACGACATCGTGAACCTGAGCCGCTACGACGAGCCGGCGAACCTGGCGTCGAACGTGGTCGGGCCGATCTGCGAGAGCTCGGATTTCCTCGGCCACGACCGGTTGCTGCCGGAGTGTGCGTCGGGTGACGTCCTGCTGATCGCGACCGCGGGCGCGTACGGCCGCGCGATGGCGTCCAATTACAACCTGCGCGCGCCGGCGGAAGAGCTGCTGATCTAGTTGGCCGGCGTCGCCGCGCTGGCCGACTCCAGTTTCGACTGCAGCCGGTTCACGCGCTGCTGCGCCTCGAAGCGCGCGTAGTCGCGCGCCAGCAGGTCATCGAGAGCGTCGAGCTGTGCGTTCGTGAGGATGCTCGACGCCGACGAGTGCATGCGGCCGTTCATCGCCTTCCACAGCTCGGCCTGCCGCTCGGAATAGCGGCGCCAGCTGTCGCCCTGGTCGCCACTCCACGTCAGTGTGTCACTGTAGTCCTGCAGATCGTCCTGCATGCGGTTGCGCTCGACCTGCAGCGCGGCGATCAGCGGTTCGACCTGGTCGTCGCGCAGCGCGTTCGCCTCGGTGAGATCCGCGCGGAACCGGTCGACCTGCATGCGGCTCGGACGGCTCTCCATGTAGGTCTCGAGCTTTGCGCGGGCGTCTTCGCCCAGCAGCGCGCGCAGTTCGGACTGGTGCGACAGATCGAGCGCTTCGAGTTTCGCGCGGCGGTCGTAGCGCGCCTCGTCCGTGTTGACGTCCACCTTATAGACGTCGGCAACGCGGGCTTCCTGGTCGAGCTGTAGGTCGATCACGGCGTCCGCCTGCGCCGGTGTCAGCCCCAGCAGGCGGACGAGATTGGCATGCCGCGGCGCGAGCGCCAGGCGCTGCTGCACGCGCCGTGCTTCGCGGAATCTCGGATCGCGCAGCAGGCGTGCCTGCGCGGCTTCCCAGTCGCCGCGACTGCCCGCGGCGATCGCGGCCGCGGTGGTGGGAGCCGCAGGAAGAGGAGTTGCCGCCGGGGCGGCGGGCGAGACTTTCGCGGCCGCGGCGCTGGCGGGCGCGGCGTCGGCGGGATCGGGAGACGCGACGATCGAGGATGCCAGCCGCGCCGCGAGCCCGGCGTTCCGCGCGCGTTCGCTGCGCAGCTCCGACCACAACCAGGCCCCGGTCGCGATGCTGGCGAGCAGCGCGATCGACAGCGAGACGATCCACTTCTTCATCCCGACTCCCACGTCGCCGGCGGATGTGCCGGGAGTGTACCGGGTCGAACTACTTCGCGTGGCGCGCCTTCAGCGTCTCGACGACGCGCGCCAGCGGCACGTTGCGCGCCCGCAGCAGGATCAGCAGGTGGAACAGCAGGTCCGCGGATTCCTCGGCCAGTTTGTCATCCGACTCGGCGACGCCGGCCAGCGCCGTCTCGACGCCTTCCTCGCCGACCTTCTGCGCCACCTTGTTGATGCCCTTGCCGAGCAGCTTCGCGGTGTAACTCGCCTCCGGCTTGTCCGTGGCGCGTTGCGCGATCACGGATTCCAGGGTCGCGAGGAACGCGATCGGCGTCGCGGCCGCGCGCGGTTCGTCGCCGAAGCAGGTGAGGGTGCCGTTGTGGCAGGCCGGGCCGCGCGGCCGGGCGGTGATCAGCAGGGTGTCGGCATCGCAATCCAGCGCGACGTCGACGACGTCGAGCGTGTGGCCGGTGGTCTCGCCTTTCTCCCAGAGGCGCTGCTTGCTGCGGCTGAAGAACACGGCGCGCTTGCGCGCCAGCGTCTGCTCGAGCGCCTCGCGATTCATGTACGCGAGCATCAGCACGGCACCCGTGTCGGCATCCTGGACGATGGCGGGCACCAGTCCGTCCGACTTGCCGAAGTCGACCTTGCCCGGATCCACGCTCACAACCGCACCTCGATGCCGGACGCGGCCAGTGTCGTCTTGAGATCCGGGATCAGCAGCGAGCCGGAGTGGAACACGCTCGCGGCCAGCGCCGCATCGACGCCGGCCTTGTTGAACACGTCGACGAAATGTTCCGGCGCGCCGGCGCCACCGGACGCGACCAGCGGGACGTTGCAGATCTCGCGCACCGCTTTCAATTGTGCGACGTCGTAGCCGCGGCGCACGCCGTCGCTGGTCATGCAGTTCAGCACGATCTCGCCGGCGCCGCGGTCCTGCACTTCCTTCACCCAGCTCAACGTGTCGCGGCGCGTGTCGCGCGAGCGGTTCGGATCGCCGGTGAATTGATAGACGTGGTAGCCATCGCCGGTGTTCGCGCTGTCGATGCCGATGACCACGCATTGCGAGCCGAAGCGCGCCGCCAGCTCTTCGATCAAGCCCGGATTCGCGATGGCCGGCGAGTTGATCGAGATCTTCTCCGCGCCTTCGTTCAGCACGGCTTCCGCGTCCTCGACCGAGCGGATGCCGCCGGCGACGCAGAACGGGATGTCGAGCACCTGCGCGACGCGGCGCACCCAGGCGCGATCGACGCTGCGGCCCTCGGGGCTGGCGGTGATGTCGTAGAACACGACCTCGTCCGCGCCTTCGTTGCGGTAGCGCTCCGCGAGCACCAGGATGTCGCCCACGATCTGGTGATCGCGGAAGCGGATCCCTTTTACGACCTGGCCGTCGCGGACGTCGAGGCAGGGGATGATGCGTTTGGCAAGAATGGCAGTAGCTCCGAAGGTTTGATCAGTTCGTCCAGCAACGCCTTGCCGCTGATCGCGGCGGCGCTGCCGATGGCGGCCAGGGCGGCGAGGTCGGCGGCCGAGCGCACGCCGCCCGAGGCCTGCCAGGCGATCTGCGGATACCGCTTCACGCCGTCTTCGTACAACTTCACGGCGGGGCCGGCGAGGGCACCGTCGAGCTCGGCGTCGGTGCACAACACGTGTTTCAGCCCATACGGTAGATAGGAGTCGATCGCCTCCCAAAGCGAGAGCTTCGTCTCCTTCGTCCAGCCGCGCGTCAGCACGCGCGGCACGCCGCCGGCGTCGTGGCGGATGTCGAAGGCGAGGCCGATCTTCTCGGGGCCGTATTTCTTGAGCCAGCCCTGCACCTCGGCCGGCGCTTCGACCGCGGCGCTGCCGACGATCACGCGATCGATGCCATTGCGCAGCAGGTCGTCGACGACGGCGGTGGAACGCACCCCGCCACCCACCTGGATCTTCAGCGCGCGCGACGATGCGAGCCGCACGATGACGCTGCGGTTCGCGAGCTTGCCGTCCTTCGCGCCGTCGAGGTCGACGACGTGCAGCCACGACGCGCCCAGCGAGCGATACCGCAGCAGCAGCTCGTGCGGTTCGAGGTCGTAGCGCGTCTCCTGGTCGAAGTTGCCCTTGAGCAGGCGCACGCAGCGGCCGTTGCGCAGATCGATGGAGGGAATGAGGATCATGGTGGTTCTTTCAGACCGGTTCTTTCAGAAAATTGGCGAGGATGCGCGCGCCGACCACGCCGGACCGTTCCGGGTGGAATTGCGTGCCGCAGAAATTGTCGCGGCGCGCGACCGCGGTGAACGCCACGCCGTAGTCGGTGATCGCGACGGTGGCGCTCGAGGTTGGCGCGGCGAAGCTGTGCACGAAGTACACGTGGTCGAGGCTCGTGACGCCGTCGAGCAGCGCGTCCGGCCGCACCTGCGTGAACTGGTTCCAGCCCATGTGCGGCACCGGCTTGCCGGGCGCGCTCTCGAGCTTGTCGATCGCGCCGGGGATCACGCCGAGACAGGCCGCGGGACCTTCCGCGGAGCGTTCGAACAGGATCTGCATGCCGAGGCAGATGCCCAACAAGGGTTGTTTGAGCGCCGGGATCAATCGATCGAGGCCGGCACCGCGCAGCTTGGCCATCGCGCTGTGCGCGTTGCCGACGCCGGGCAGCAGCACGCGCGGCGCGCGGCGGATCACCTCGTGATCGGTCGTGACGACGGAATCGGCGCCGAGCCGGCCCAGCGCCGCGCGCAGGCTGGCGATGTTCGCCCCGCCGCTGTCGATAATAGCGACGCTCACAACACGCCCTTCGTCGACGGCAGCTCCGCGCCCTCGCGCCGGAACGCCTGGCGCAACGCGCGGCCGGTGCCCTTGAAGCAGGCCTCGATCATGTGGTGCGTGTTCTCGCCGGTGATGGTCACGTGCACGGCCGCCTTCAGGCTCTCGGCCAGCGACTTGAAGAAATGCGGCACCAGCTCGGTCGGCAGGCCACCGACGGCCTCGCGCGCGAACTTGCCTTCGAACACGCCGTAGGCGCGGCCCGAGAGATCGATGGCGACGCGCACCTGCGCCTCGTCCATCGGCAGCACGAAGCCGTAACGCGCGATGCCGACCTTGTCGCCCAGCGCGACGCGCAGCGCTTCGCCGAGCGCCAGCGCGCAGTCCTCGACCGTGTGGTGTTCGTCGATCTCGAGATCGCCGGCGCAGTTGAGATCGAGCGAGAAGCCGCCGTGCTTGGCGATCTGTTCCAGCATGTGGTCGAAGAAGCCGATGCCGGTGACGATCTTCACCGGCGCGGTCGCGTCGAGGTTCACGGCGACGCGGATGTCGGTCTCCTTCGTCTTGCGATTGACCACGGCCTTGCGCTCCGTCAGCGACCGGAGGATGGCGGGCCAGGTCTCGGCATCAATGCCGTGGCGACGGACGTAATAGCCGCGGATGCCGAGGTTGTCGGCGAACTCGATGTCCGTCGGCCGGTCCCCGACCATCGCGCTGGCGGCGACGTCCATGCCGCGCTCGCGCACGTAACCCTCGACGAGCCGGATCTTCGGCTTGCGGCAATCGCAGCCGTCGGACTTGCGGTGCGGACACACGAACACCGCGTCGAATTCGATGCCCTGCGAGCTGAAGGCGTCGAGGATGAACTGGTGCGGGACGTCGAACGCGGCTTGCGGGAACGTCGGACTGCCGAGCCCGTCCTGGTTGGTGATCATCGCGAGCTTGAAACCCGCGGACTGCGCCTGGCGCAGCGCCGCGAACACGCCCGGCATGAAGCGGATCTTCTCGAGCGAGTCGACCTGCTCGTCGGGCGGCTCTTCGATCAGCGTGCCGTCGCGGTCCACGAACAGGATCTTCGTCACGAAATGCTCCGGATGAGTCGGTCGTTCTGCTCGGGCGAGCCGATCGAGATGCGCAGGCTGCCCGGCGCCGCGGCGCGCATGTCGCGGATCAGCAGCTTCGCATCCCGTGCGGCGGCGAGTGTAGCGTCGGGATCGGCGAAGTCGACCAGCAGGAAATTGGCGACGCTGGGCCAGACCTTCTGCACCGACGACTTGCCCGCCAGGGCCGCGGCCACGCGCTCGCGCTCCGCGCGCACCTGCGCGACGCGTTCGCGCTGCACGACCACCTGCGCGGGCGCGAGCGTCGCGAGCACGGCTTCGATCGTCAACTGCGGGATCGAATACGGCGGGATGACCTTGCCGAGCAGCTGCACGATCGGCGCGGAGGCGATCAGCGAACCCACGCGCGCGCCGGCCAGGCCGAATGCCTTCGACAAGGTGCGCAGCACGACGAGGTTCGGATGCTTCGACAGCGAACCGCCGAGCGAGACGTCGCCGGAGAACTCGATGTACGCCTCGTCGACGACCACCAGTGCGCGTGTTGCGAGCGCCTCGAGAAGCCTGGCGACCGCCGCCGGTTCCATCGCGTTGCCGGTCGGATTGTTGGGCGAGCAGAGGAACACGATCTTCGTGTTGGCATCGCAGGCGGCGAGCACGGCTTCGGCGTCCAGCGCGTAGCCGCGATCCTTGCGCAGCGGCACGTCGCGCACGGCGGCGCCCTGGATGCGCGCGGCGACGGCGTACATGCCGAACGTCGGCGGGCAGACGATCACGTTGTCGACGCCGGCGCGGCAGAACGCGCGCACCAGCAGGTCGATGGATTCGTCGCTGCCGCGGCCCGGCAGCAGGTTCGCGGCGGGCACGCCGTACAACGCCGCCAGCGCGGCGGCGAGCTCGTGCGGATGCGGTTCGGGATATCGATTCAGGCCGGCCAGCGAGCGGTCGGTCTCCGCGCGCCACGGCAGTTCGTTCGCGTGCAGTCGCTCGAACGCGGGGTCCCAGCTCGCGTGCGAGTAGGCCTTCAGCGTCAGGATGTCGGGACGCGCCAGCGAGAGGATGTCGCTCACGGGCGGCCTCCGAGCGCGGCGAGCCGCACCTTCACGGCGTTGCCGTGCGCGTCGAGGCCTTCCATGCCGGAGAGCGTGACGGCGGTCGGGCCGAGCGCGCGCAGGCCGTCCGCGGTCAATTCCTGCACGGTGATCCGTTTCTGGTACTCGAGCAGCGAGACGCCACTGTAGCTGCGCGCGTAGCCGAACGTCGGCAAGACGTGGTTAGTGCCGGAGCAGTAGTCGCCAATGGATTCCGGGGACCACGCGCCGAGGAACACCGAGCCCGCGCAGGTCACCTGTGGCAACAGCGCGCGCGGCTCGCGGGTCTGGATGATCAGGTGCTCGGGCGCGTATTCGTTGGAGACGGCGACGGCCGTTGTCAGATCCGGCACGAGGATGCAGCGGCTCGCCGCCATGGACTGCACGACGATGTCGCGGCGGGACAGCGTCGCGGTCTGCGTCGCCAGCTCGGTGGCCACCTTGTCAGCCAGCGCGCGCGACGTCGTGACCAGCACCACCTGCGCGATGACGTCGTGCTCGGCCTGCGCCAGCAGGTCGGCGGCGACGAAGCGCGCGTCGGCGCTGTCGTCGGCGATGACCAGTACCTCCGACGGACCCGCCGGCAGGTCGATGGCCGCGCCGGCCGGATCGGCGGCGACGATCTGTTTCGCGGCGGTGACCCAGGCGCTGCCGGGTCCGAAGATCTTGTCGACCTTGCGCACGGACTCCGTGCCGAAGGCGAAGGCGGCGATCGCCTGCGCGCCGCCCATCTTGTAGACGGTATCGACGCCGCACAGCCCGGCGGCGACCAGCACCGCGGCGTGCACGCGGCCGTCGGGCCCCGGCGGGCTGGCGATCGCGCGCGCGCGGCAACCGGCGATGCGCGCCGGTGCGGCCAGCATGATCGCGGTGGACGGCAGCGGCGCGGAACCGGCCGGCACGTACAGGCCGACGCTGTCGATCGCGCGCGTCACGCGTTCGCAGACGACGCCGGGCATCGTCTCGATGGCCAGCGGCGGCGATTGCTGGGCCTCGTGGAAACGCGAGACGTTGGCGACGGCTCGCTCGATGGCGGCGACCTGTTCGGCCGTCAGCGCGGCGCGCGCGTCGCGGAACTCGGCCGCGCTCACGCGCAGGTCGGTCAGCGCCGGGCCGCCGAATTTCTGCGTGAAGCGCTGGACGGCGGCGTCACCGCCGGCGCGCACGGCCGCGATGACCTCGGCGGCCTGCGCGAACACCTCGGCGCGCGTTTCCGCGGCCGGACGCGCCAGCGCGGCGCGCCGGGCGTCGACGGAAGCGGTTTGCCAGTCGAGCGTCTGCATCAGGCCAGCATCTTCTCGACGGGCAGCACCAGCAGCGCGCTGGCGCCGGCCTTCTTCAGGCTCTCGAGCGTTTCCCAGAACACGTTCTCGCGGCACACCGCGTGGATCGCGACGCGGTCCCCGGGACCGTCGAGCGGGATGATCGTCGGCGATTCGCTGCCGGGCAGCAGGCGGCGGATCTCGGGCAGCGCGGCGCGCGACGCGTGCAGCATGATGTACTTGCTCTCGCGCACCTGCTGGACGCCGTCGATGCGCAGCAGCAGCCTATCTACCCATTCCTGTTTCGCCGGCGACAATTCGACCGGCGTGCGGATCAGCAGCGCCTGGCTCTCGAGAACCGTCTCGACTTCCTTCAGGTGGTTGGCCTGCAGCGTCGAGCCGGTCGACACGAGATCGCAGATGACGTCCGCGCGGCCGAGCCGCGGCGCGATCTCCACGGCGCCCGACAGCGTGACGATGTCCGCGTTGACGTTGCGTTCCGTCAGCCAGCGTTCCAGCGTGAACGGGTAGGTGGTCGCGATGCGTTTGCCGGCGAGCGAGCGCGGGCCTTCGTAGCTGAAACCCTCCGGGATCGCCAGCGACAGGCGGCAGCGGCCGTATTCGAGCGGGCGCAGCTCCTTGAAATTCGGGGTGTGGCCGCGCGAGATCATCTCGAGGCGTTTTTCCTCGAGCACGTTGCGGCCGACGAGGCCGAGATCGCAGACGTCTTCCTGCACGAGATCGGGGATGTCGTCGTCGCGCACGAACAGCACGTCGAGCGGCATGTTCTCGCCGAAGCCCATCAGCTGGTCGCGGCCGCGCGAGAGCTTGAGGCCGCAGCTCTTCAGCAGCTCGAGCGAGTGATCGGTGAGGCGGCCGGATTTCTGCACGGCGAGCTTGAGGCGCTGGTCTTTGTCGGAAGCGGAAGGAATGGGTGTCATGAGTGAGGTCTGGTTGGCGCACGGCGCGGGCCCGTGCGGGAGGAAATCAGGCGTGGCGCTGCTGGCGCGTCACGGCGATCTGGTAGCCGCCGTTGCCGTCGGCGAGACAACGCGCGACCCGGCCGATGGTCGTGACGCTGACGCCGGTCAGGCGGTGGATCTCGCGGTACGGCAGGCCTTTCTGCAGCCAGTCCACGACGGCCCAGCGATCGGACATGGCCTGCAGCTCGGCCGGTGTGCACAGGTCGCGGAAGAACGCGCGGCACTCGTCGACCGACTTCAGCGTCAGAACGGCGGCAAACAGGCTGCGCTCCGAGAGCGCCTCCTGGCGGGCCGTGACGTTGCGGTGCTGCTTCATGTCTCAATGTACTAACGCGTTAATACGGTGGCGCATTCAACCCGAAATGCCTCACGAAAGCAAGGGAAAAGCTTGCGGAGCGGGGGCCGCGCCTCATAGAATCCGCGCCACTCATCGAGACCGGCTGAGGGACTAGGCCCGAAGAAGCCGGGGCAACCGCCGCCAAGCGGAAAGGTGCCAACTCCTGCGACGCGACAGCGTCGACAGATGAGCCGCCTCGTCGCCCGAACAGGGTCACGGGAGCCGCGTATCGACGCGGCGGGCTCATACCGGGTGCTGATGAGTGGAGCATTCGATGAGCAACGACAACAAACTCGTCTCCCTGCACGCCGCCGCCGATGACGGCGCCGCCGGCATCCAGGTCCGCGAAGGCGTGCTGGCCATTCCCGGCGAGCTCAAGCTGCACTTCGGCGGCACGCTGGATTCGGTGTCGATCGCCTGGCGGCTCGTGGGTCCCGCGGGTGCGCCGGTGGTCGTGACGATCGGCGGCATCTCGGCCTCCCGGCGCGTCTGGATCCCCGACGAACCGCGCGGCGGCTGGTGGCACGAGGTGGTCGGCCCGGGGCTCGCGCTCGACCCGCAGAAGTTCCGCCTGCTCAGCTTCGACTATCTCGGCGCCAGCGCCGATTCGACCGGGCCGCGCGACGGCGCGCCGTTCCCCACCGTCTCGGCCTACGACCAGGCGGAGATCCTGCTGCGCCTGATCAACCACCTCGGCATCTCGAGCCTGCGCGCGATCACGGGTGCGTCGTACGGCGGCATGGTGGCGCTGGCATTCGGCGAGCGGTATCCGGACCGCGTCGCGCGCCTGATCGTCATCAGCGCCGCGGACCGCGCGCACCCGATGGCGTCGGCGTGGCGCGTCGTGCAGCGGCGCATCGTGAAGTTCGCGATCGATTCGGGCAACGCGTCGCAGGGTCTCGAGCTGGCGCGCGCGCTGGCGATGGCGACGTATCGCAGCCCCGAGGAGTTCGCGGCCCGCTTCGCCGGCTCGGCGCGCAAGGTGGACGACAAACACGTGCTGCCCGTCGAGGAATACCTGTTCGCGCGCGGTGCCGAATACGCGAAGACGTATCGGCCCGAGAGCTTCGTGTGTCTCTCCGAATCGATCGACCTGCACCGCGTCGATGCCGGCCGCATCTTCGCGCCCGTCACCGCGATCGCCGTGCGCGAGGACCAGCTCGTGCCGCTGGGCGACATGCGCGCCATGGTCGCGCGGCTGCCGAACGCCGAGCTGCACGAGATCTCCTCGGTGTACGGACACGACGCGTTCCTCAAGGAGAACCGTCGCCTCGCGCCCATCTTCGCCAACGCCCTGAATTCCTGAGAAACGAAAACAATGAGCAAGCTGACCCTCGACACCCGCGCCGTGCGCGCCGGCCTCGAAAGTTGTGACGTGACCGGCGCCGTGGTGCCGCCGCTGCACCTGTCCTCCACCTACGCGTTCCGCGGCTTCGGCGACAAGCGCAAGTACGACTACAGCCGCTCGGGCAACCCGACGCGCGATCTCCTGGGCGAGGCGCTGGCCGATCTCGAAGGCGGCGCGGGCGCGTGCATCACGGGGTCGGGCATGGGCGCGATCACGGTGGTCGGTCACCTGGTGCCGGTCGGTTCGCGCGTCGTCGTACCGCACGATTGCTACGGTGGCACGTTCCGCCTGTTCACCGCGTGGAACAAGCGCGGCGAGCTGAAGGTCGACTTCGTGGACTTCGGCAACAGGGCCGCGGTGGATGCGGCGTTGTCGAAGCCGGCCGCGCTGGTGTGGATCGAGACGCCGAGCAATCCGTTGCTGCGCATCACCGACATCGCGGACATCGCCAGGCGTTCTCACGCGATCGGCGCCATCGTCATCGCCGACAACACGTTCCTGTCGCCGGGCTGGCAGCGGCCGCTCGAGCTGGGCGCCGACATCGTCGTGCACTCGACCACGAAGTACATCAACGGCCACAGCGACGTCGTCGGCGGCGCGGTGATCTCGAAGACGAAGGAGCTGGCCGAGCAGGTGGGCTGGTGGGGCAACTGCCTCGGGCTCACGGGTTCGGCGTTCGACAGCTACCTGACGCTGCGCGGCCTGCGCACGCTGCACGTTCGGCTGCGCGAACACGGCCGCAATGCACAGGCGGTCGCGGAATTCCTGGCGAAGCAGGGCGCCGTGAAGAAGGTGTACTTCCCTGGGCTCGCGACGCACCCGGGACACGACGTGGCGAAGCGCCAGCAGAGCGGCTTCGGCGCGATCGTCACGCTCGAAGTGGCCGGCGGCGCCGACGGCGCGAAGAGATTCTCCGAGGCGCTCGAGTTGTTCTCGCTGGCGGAATCGCTGGGCGGCGTGGAGAGCCTGGTCGCGCACCCGGCGACGATGACGCACGCGGCGATGGCGCCCGAGGCACGCGCCGCGGCCGGCCTCGTCGACGGGCTGCTGCGCCTGTCGATCGGCATCGAGTCGACCGAGGACCTGCTGGCCGACCTGTCGAACGGGATCCGCGCGCTGGGTTGATCCCGCGGCCGACGCCGCGGGCTAACTAGTGCCGACGATGGCCGCCGTTCGTCGCCCTGACGGGCGGCGGTCCGGGTCCGCGGCCGCTTGTTAGAATGCCGCCCGGTTGATCCCGGAGCATCCGCATGAAGACAGCCGCTTCGCTTCTCGCCATCGCCACGATGCTGGCCGCGCCCGCCAGCTGGGCGGCGAAGGAAGTTCCGATCGGTCCGGCGGAAGTCGAACGCAGCATCAATCCGCTGCTGCCGGGCGGCGGGCACGCAGCCATTCCGTTGACCATCGACAAGCTGATGTCGCTGAACCGCGTGTCCGGGCTCAGTGTCGCGGTGATCCACGACTATCGACTCGCCTGGGTGAAGTCGTACGGCGTCGTCGCGCCGGGTGCGAGCGAACGCGTCACGCCGCGCACGTTGTTCCTCGCGGGCTCGGTCAGCAAGTCGGTGACGGCGGTCGGCATGATGGCGCTGGTGCAGCAGGGGCGGCTGTCACTGGACGAAGACGTCAACGTGAAGCTGAAGTCGTGGAAGGTCCCCGAGAACGAATTCACGCGGGATCAGAAGGTCACGTTGCGGCGCATCGCCAGTCACACCGCCGGTCTCACCGTGTTCGGTTTCGGCGGGTACGCCGTCGGTGAACCGGTGCCCACCGTCACGCAGGTCCTCGACGGCACGCCGCCCGCGAATTCACCGCCGGTGCGCGTCGATCGCGTGCCCGGCACCGCCTATAACTACTCCGGCGGCGGTACGACGGTCGAACAGCTCGTGATGATGGACGCGACGGGACAAACATTCCCGGCGGTCATGAAACTCGCGGTATTCGACCGGCTCGGCATGCGCGACAGCACTTTCGCGCAGCCCTTGCCGCGCGCCCTCGAGCCGCGTGCCGCCAGCGGCGTCGAGGCGGACGGCCGCATGCTCGCCGGGCGCTGGCACGTGTTCCCGGAGATGGGCGCGGCGGGCCTGTGGACCACGCCCACCGACCTCGCGCGCCTCGCGATCGACGTCGCGCGATCGGTTCACGGCAACGGCGGCCGGTTGTTGGACCAGTCCTCCGCCCGCGAGATGCTCACGGCGCAGCCGGCAACCAACGGCGAGTGCGGGCTCGGCTTCTACGTCTACCCGCAGAGTCCCGGCGCATTCGTGAATAACGGCGCGGACCGCGGCTACCAGACGATGTTGCGCATGAACTTCGAGACCGGCGAGGGCGCCATCATCATGGCGAACTCGGAGAACGGCTTCCTGGTCGGCACCGAATACATGGAAGCGATCGGCAATGCCTACGACTGGAAGGTGCGGCCGACGAAACGCAAGGGCGGCCGTACGCTGGTGCTGATCGCCAAGGCCGTGGACATCGACGCCGCGCTCGCGGCTTACGAGGATCTCAAACAGGCGCCGGACGCCGGCGACCGGCCCAACGAAGGCTCGCTCGCGATGCTCGGCGACCGGTTGTTCGAAGCGGGCGATCGGGAGTCCGCGATCAAGGCGCTGGAGCGGAACGTCGTGGACTACCCGGCGTCGGCGGCCGCGCGCCTCGCGCTGGGCAAGGCGTACGCCGCGACGTCGCGCAACGATCTCGCGCGCGACAATTTCGAGAAGGCGTTGGCGCTCGATCCGGCGTCCGACGCGCGGACCGAGCTGGAGAAACTGCCGCCGCGTTGACCCGGGACTCAGCCCAGCGCGGCGAGGATCGCGTCGCCCATCTGCCGCGTGGTCAGGATGAGGCGGCCCGTCTCGGCGATGTCGGCGGTGCGCGCACCCCCGTCGATGGCCTTCGACACCGCGGCTTCCACCGCGAGCGCTTCGGCTTCGAGTCCGAGCGAATGGCGCAGCAGCAGCGCCACCGACAGTACCGTACCCACCGGGTTCGCGATGCCCTTGCCGGCGATGTCCGGCGCGGAACCGTGGATGGGTTCGTAGAGGCCACGGCGTCCGTCACCGATGGAGGCGGACGGCAACACGCCCAGCGAGCTCGCGAGCATCGCGCCTTCGTCGGTCAGGATGTCGCCGAACATGTTCTCGGTGAGCAACACGTCGAAGTCGCGCGGCCGCTTGATCAGGTGCATGGCGGTCGAGTCGACCAGCATGTGTTCGAGCGCGACGTCGGGGAACTCGGCCTTGATCACGCGTTCGGCGACCTCGCGCCAAAGGCGTGACGTCTCGAGCACGTTGGATTTGTCGATCGACACGATCTTCTTGCGGCGCGCCTGCGCCAGGCGGCCGGCGACGCGCGTGATGCGCTCGATTTCGGCCGTGGTGTACGTGCACAGATCGCTGGCGGACGTCGCGGTGCGCGTCTTCTCGCCGAAGTAGATGCCGCCGGTGAGCTCGCGCACGAACACGAGATCCACGCCATCGAGGATCTCGGGCTTCAGCACCGACGAATCGCGCAGCGCGGGGTGCAGCTTGATCGGCCGCAGGTTCGCGTACACGCCGAGCTCGCGGCGGATGCGCAGCAGACCCTGCTCGGGCCGAACCTTCGCGGACGGTCCCCACTTGGGCCCGCCGATCGCGCCCAACAACACGGCGTCCGCGGCCAGGCATTCGTCGAGCGTCGCCGCCGGCAGCGGATCGCCGGTCAGGTCGATGGCGGCGCCGCCGAACGGTGCGGCGTTCATCGTGAACTCGTGTTTGAACTTCGTCGCGACGCGTTCGAGCACGCGAACGCCTTCGGCGACGACCTCGGGACCGATGCCGTCACCGGCGATGACGGCGATTCTTGCTTTCATGTCTCTCTAACCGTGCGCGCGTTCGTAGGCCTTGATGTCGGCATCCTTCGAGAGCAGGAAACCCAACTCGTCGACGCCGTTCAACAGGCAGTACTTCGCGAAACCTTCGAGCGGGAACTGCACCGCGGTGCCATCGGGCAGCGTCAGCGTGGTCGACGCGACGTCGATGCCGATCTCGACGCCCGGGTTCGCGATCAACCAGGCGTGCGTCTTGTCGTCGACCAGCACGGGCAGCAGGCCGTTCTTGAGGCAGTTGGTGCGGAAGATGTCGGCGAACTCGGTGCTGACGACGGCATCGAAGCCGTAATCCTGCAGCGCCCACGGCGCGTGTTCGCGCGAGCTGCCGCAGCCGATGTTGCGGCCGGCGACGAGGATGCGCGCGCCCTGCGCGGCGGGCGTGTTCAGCACGAATTCGGGTTTCGGATTGCCGGCGGCGTCGTAGCGCCAGTCGGCGAACAGGTGCTTGCCGAACCCGGCCTTCGACGTCGACGTGAGGAAACGCGCGGGGATGATCTGGTCGGTGTCGATGTTGCTCGACGCGATGATCACGGTCTTCGATCGGATGTGTTTGACGGCGGGCATGTTGTCAGCTGTTCGAGAATTCGCGCGGGTCGGTGACGCGGCCGCGGATGGCCGAGGCGGCCGCGGTCTCGGGCGACGCGAGCAGCGTGCGCGCGCCCGTGCCCTGGCGGCCTTCGAAGTTGCGGTTGCTCGTGCTGATCGAGTAGTGACCGGCCGGCACGAGATCGCCGTTCATGCCGAGACACATCGAGCAGCCGCTCTCGCGCCACTCGGCGCCCGCGTCCTTGAACACCTTGTCGAGACCTTCGGCCTCGGCGGCGCGTTTCACGCCCTGCGAGCCCGGGACCACGAGCATCTTCACGCCCTGCGCGAGCTTGTGACCGCGCAGGACCCGCGCGGCGTTGCGCAGGTCGGAGAGGCGGCCGTTCGTGCAGCTGCCGACGAACACATTGTTCACCGGCACGTCGCCGATCTTCTCGCCGGCGGTGAGACCCATGTACTTCAGCGCCTTCTCGAACACGGCATCACCCTGGGTCGGGACGCTGCCGTTGATCGGCGCGACCATGCCGGGATGCGTGCCGTACGTGACCATCGGCACCAGCGACGCCGCGTCGATCTCGACGACGCGGTCGAACGTGGCGCCCGCATCGGTGGGCAGCCGGCGCCAGCGCGCGACCGCCGCGTCGAAGTCCGCGCCCTTCGGCGCGCGCGGCGTGTTGCGCAGGTATTCGTAGGTGACTTCATCGGGGGCGATCATGCCGGCACGCGCGCCGGCTTCGATCGACATGTTGCAGATGGTCATGCGTTCGTCCATCGACATCGCGCGGATCGCCTCGCCGCGATACTCGAGCACGTAGCCGGTGCCGCCCGAGACGCCGATCCGGCCGATGATGGCGAGGATCAGGTCCTTCGCGGTGACGCCGGCGGGTAGTTTGCCCTGCACCTCGATGGCGAAGGTCTTCGGCTTCCGCTGCAGCAGGCACTGCGTGGCGAGCACGTGACCCACCTCGGTCGTGCCGATGCCGAACGCCAGCGCGCCGAACGCGCCGTGCGTCGACGTGTGGCTGTCGCCGCAGACGATGGTCTTGCCGGGCTGCGTGATGCCGAGCTCCGGTCCGATGATGTGCACGATGCCGCGGCGGCTGTCGCGCAGATCGAACAGTTCGACACCGAATTCCTTCGTGTTGATCTCGAGCTGCTTCACCTGCTTCGCGGCCGAGTCCACGGCGATGGGCACGTTGCCGAACACCTGCTCGGTGCGCGTCGGCGTGGAGTGGTCCATCGTCGCGATCGTGAGATCCGGGCGCCGCAGCCTGAGACCGCGATTGCGCAGCTCGGTGTAGGCCTGCGGCGTCGTCACCTCGTGCGTGAGGTGCAGGTCGATGAACAGGACGGCGGGGGTATCGGCGGTTTCGGGGACGACGATGTGGTCGTCCCAGACTTTCTGGAACAGTGTTCTCGGGGAGCTACTCATAAACCTTTCGAAGAGTGGGGGCCGGCATCGCCGGCCCCCGATTGCGGATCAGCCGGCTACCGCGACGCGCGGCGCATTCATGTCGACGTAATCGAGCCAGCCACGCTTGTCTTCCGACTTGCCCTGGACGAGCGCGAAATAGGCATTGGCGATCTTCGCGGTGATCGCACCGCGCTTGCCATTGCCGATCTGGATCGCATCGACCGAGCGGATGGCCGCGACTTCCGTCGCCGTGCCCGTGAAGAAAAGCTCGTCCGCGAGGTACAGCATCTCGCGCGGGATCGCGATCTCGCGCACTTCGTAACCCATGTCCTTCGCGAGCGTCATCACGGTGTGCCGCGTGATGCCATTGAGCAGCGAATGGGCGACGCCGGGCGTGTAGATGACGTTGTCCTTCACGACGAACAGGTTCTCGCCGGCGCCTTCGCTCACGGTGCCGTCCGCCGACAGGCCGATGCCTTCGACGAAGCCGAGGCGCTTCGCCTCGAGGCCGATCAGCTGGCTCGAGAGATAGTTGCCCGCGGCCTTGGCCATCGCGGGAATCGTGTTCGGTGCGACGCGCTGCCACGAGGACACGCAGACGTCCACGCCTTCGTCCTCGGCGGCGCCGAGATACTTGCCCCATTCCCAGGCGGCGATCGCCACTTCGACGGGCGGATCGATCTTCGGCACCACGCCGATCTCGCCGTAACCGCGGAACGCCACCGGGCGCAGGTACGCGCCGCGCGCCAGGCCGTTCTGCGCGATGACTTCGCGCTGGCCGTGGCTGAGCTGCTCTTCGGTGAACGGGATGTTGATGCGGTAGATCTTGGCGGAATCGAACAGGCGGCGCGTGTGGTCCTTCAGGCGGAAGATCGCGGGGCCGCGCGGCGTCTCGTAGGCGCGCACGCCTTCGAACACCGACGAGCCGTAGTGCAGGGCGTGCGACAGCACGTGCACGGTCGCCTTCTCCCAGGGGACCAGCTTGCCGTTGAACCAGATGTATTTCGTTGCGGGAATGGGCATGACGAACTCCGAAAAGGGTTACACCGCGGCCTGCGCGAAGCGGGTGCGCGCCGTCGACGACGACGACGCGAGCTCGATACGGTTGATCACTTCGAGAAAGGCCTGTGTTGCGGACTCGACGATGTTGGTGGACACGCTCGAGCCCCGATAAGTGCGCTGATTGTACTCCACGTAGACGAGGGCCTCGCCCTGGGCGTCTTCGCCGGCGGATACGCTGCGTACTTCGAACTTGCGCAGTACGACCTCCACGCCGGTGGCGCGTTCGATCGCTTTCAGTGCAGCGTCGACTGGGCCGTCACCGGTGGAGCGCATTTCGATCTCGCGGCCGTCCGAATGCTTGAGGCGCACGACGGCGTCGGCGCTCTTCGCGCTGTCGAACGACGTGCGCAGGTTCAGCAGGGTCCACGGGCCGGCGCCGACGTGTTCGGCCTGCAGCACCAGCGCCTCGATGTCGCCGTCGTAGAGCTCCTTCTTCTTGTCCGCGAGCGCCTTGAACTGCTCGAACACGCGGGCGAACTCGACGTCGTCGAGCTCGAAGCCGAGCTCCTTGATGCGGTCGCGCAGCGCGTGGCGGCCGGAATGTTTGCCGAGCACCAGCGCCGAGCGCGAGAGACCGACGTCCTGCGGACGCATGATCTCGTAGGTCGAGTGGTGCTTGAGCATGCCGTGCTGGTGGATGCCCGACTCGTGCGCGAACGCGTTCTCGCCGACCACCGCCTTGTTGCGCGGGATCGGCACGCCGACGATGTTCGCCAGCATGCGCGACGTCGGGTAGAGGCGGGTGGTGTCGATGTTCGTGTCGAGGTTGAAAAACGCGTCGCGCGTCTTCAGCGCCATGACGACTTCTTCCAGCGAGCAGTTGCCGGCGCGTTCGCCGATGCCGTTCACCGTGCACTCGATCTGGCGCGCGCCCGCGACCACAGCGGTGAGGCTGTTCGCCACGGCCATGCCCAGATCGTCGTGGCAGTGCACCGAGAGGCGCACCTTGTCGATGCCGCGCACGTTCTTGCGCAGGTAGCGGAACAGCTCCGCGAATTCGTCGGGGATCGTGTACCCGACGGTGTCGGGGATGTTGACGGTCGTCGCGCCGGCCTCGATGACGGCCTCGACGACTTCGGTCAGGAAATCGAGCTCGGTGCGCGACGCGTCCTCGGGCGAGAACTCGACGTCCGCGCAGAGGTCGCGCGCGATCTTCACGCCTTCGACCGCGACGCGGATGATCTCTTCCTGCGCCATGCCGAGCTTGTACTGGCGATGGATGGCGCTGGTCGCGAGGAACACGTGGATCCGGTGGTTCGGCGCGTCCTTCAACGCCTTGGCCGCGAGGGTGATGTCCTCGCGGTTGCAGCGCGCGAGGCCGCAGATGACCGGTCCCTGCACCTCGCGCGCCACGGCGTTCACGCTCTCCCAGTCGCCGCGCGACGCGGCGGGGAAACCCGCTTCGATGATGTCTACCCCCAGGTCCGCCAGTGCACGCGCTACCCGGAGCTTCTCCGGCTGCGCCATGCTGCATCCCGGCGATTGCTCGCCGTCACGCAGCGTCGTATCGAATATCAGGACTCGATCGCGTTGTGCGGACATGGGGGTTACCTCATCTAACTATTGCTTGCGACGGGCCTAGCGGCCCTGTTCCAGCCACGGCATGCGGGCGCGCAGTTCCTTGCCCACCTTCTCGATCTGGTGGTCGAGGTCGGCCTGCATCAGGCGGTTGTATTCCTTGCGGCCGCCGTCGTTCTCGGCGATCCACTGCTTGACGAACTTGCCCTTCTGGATCTCCTTGAGGATCTTGCCCATCTCCTTCTTGGTCTTGTCGTTGACCACGCGCGGGCCGCGCGTCAGGTCGCCGTACTTGGCCGTGTCGGAGACGTACTTGTGCATCTTGGAGAGGCCGCCCTCGTGCAGCAGGTCGACGATGAGCTTCAGTTCATGGAGCACTTCGTAGTACGCGATCTCGGGCTGGTAGCCGGCTTCCACCAGCGTCTCGAAGCCCTTGAGGATGAGGTCGGAGGTGCCACCGCAGAGCACGGCCTGTTCGCCGAACAGGTCCGTCTCGGTCTCTTCCGCGAACGTCGTCTCGAGGACGCCGCCGCGCGTGCCGCCGATGCCGTGACCGTAGGCGAGCGCCTTCGCGAAGGCATTGCCGGTGGCGTCCTGGAAGACCGCCAGCAGCGACGGCACGCCACGACCCTGCTGGTACTGGCGGCGCACGAGGTCGCCGGGACCCTTGGGGGCGATCAGCGAAACGTCGAGATCCTTGCGCGGCTTGATCAGCTTGAAGTGGACGTTGAGGCCGTGCGCGAAGAGCAGGGTGGCGCCCTTCTCGAGCGACTTCTCGACCTGGTTGTACAGCTCGGCCTGGGCCAGGTCCGGGACCAGCATCGCGACCAGCGAGGCACCCTTCACGGCATCGACCGGCTCGGCGACCTTGAGGCCGTCCTTCTTCGCCTTCTTCCAGCTCGCGCCGTTCTTGCGCACGCCGACGACCACGTCGTGGCCGCTGTCCTTCAGGTTGAGGGCATGGGCGCGACCCTGGCTGCCGTAGCCCAGGATGGCGATCTTCGCCTTCTTGAGCGCCTTCTTGTCCACGTCTTTGCCGGAATAAAGCTTCGTCATTGTCATCAGCTCCTAAACAACGTTCATACGAAAAACCCCGCATCGGTTCTGGACCGGTGCGGGGTTTGTTGGTGTTCGCCTGGCTCGAAAGTTAGTGAGTCACGCAGGCAGCCCGCACCGTGCTTCCAATAAGAAGCAGCGGAAGGGATACCAGTACGAGCGCCGGATGCTGCGAAGACATCGCGCGGCGAAAATCACGGGCGTACTGAGGGGCGTTGGCCTGCATACAATGCGCGCGATGACACCACGGGTGTTTGGGGATTGTCAAACGTGATGAACCAGTTGTTGAGTGAAGCCGAGGCGGGCGGATCGCGTCCGATCTGGCTCGTGGGCGAGCAGGGCCTGGCCGCCTGGCTCGAGGTGCAGACGCCTGCCGTGCGGGCCTGGCTGAAGATCCAGGGATTCAACGGCGAAAAGCAGAAATTGGTGCTGGTGCCGTCGGCCACGGGCGATGGCATCGCCGGCGTCGTCCTCGGCCTGGGGTCCGTGCCGGATCTCGCCGAGCCGACCCTCTGGACCTCGGTGGGATTGCCCGACCGCCTGCCGCCCGGAAAGTACCGCTTCGCCGGGAGTTTCAGCGCCTGGGGCGCCACGCAGCTCACGCTCGGCTGGCAGTACGGTAGCTACCGGTTCTCCCGGTATCGCAAGCCGGCGGGCGAGTTGCCGGCGCTGGTGTCACCGGCGGGTGCCGATCTCGAATACGTGCGGCTGGCGAACGAAGCGCTGGCCGAGGCGCGCGACCTCATCAACACGCCGGCCAACGACCTCGGGCCGGCCGAGCTGGGAGAGGCCGTGCAGCGTCTCGCGCTGCAACACGAGGCCGAGTGCCGGATCCTCGTCGGCGAGGAATTGCTGCGGCAGAACTTTCCTCTGATCCACGAAGTGGGCAAGGGCAGCGCGCGCGAACCGCGGCTCATCGACATGCGTTGGGGCAAGCGCGGCGCGCCGCTGGTCACGCTGGTGGGCAAGGGCGTGTGCTTCGACACGGGCGGCCTCGACATCAAGCCGTCGAGCGGCATGATCCTCATGAAGAAAGACATGGGCGGCGCGGCGCTGACGCTGGCGCTGGCGCGCATGCTGATGGGCGCCGACGCGCCGATCCAGCTGCGGCTGCTGATCCCCGCGGTCGAGAACAGCGTGTCGGGTCGTTCGTTCCGGCCCAGCGACGTCATCCGCTCGCGGCAGGGGCTGACCGTCGAGATCGGCAATACGGACGCCGAGGGCCGGCTGGTCCTGGCCGACGCACTCGCGGCCGCCGACCAGGACGAACCGGCGCTGCTGGTCGACCTCGCCACGCTGACCGGCGCCGCGCGCGTCGCGCTCGGCCCCGAACTACCCGCTATCTATTCGAATCCGCCCGAACTCGCCGAACAGCTGCGGCAGGTGGGAGAAAAGGAGTCGGACCCGATGTGGCCGATGCCGCTGTGGGCCGGTTACGACGAGGACCTGTCGAGCCGCGTGGCAGACCTTAATAATGTGTCGCCCACGCCGTTCGCCGGGTCGGTCATCGGCGCGCTGTTCCTCAAGCGCTTCGTCACGCGTACGCGCAACTGGCTGCACGGCGACGTCTACGCCTGGAACCCGCGCGAGCGGCCGGGTCGGCCGGTCGGCGGCGATCCGCATACCGTGCGCGCGCTGTATCGGCTGATCCGCAACCGCTTCGGTTAGATAGATGGCCGCCTGGTTCCGCCGCGGGCCGCCCGAATCGCTGTCCGCGGAGGCGGCGTTCCGCCGCGAGATCGCGCCCTGGGCCTTGCTCGGCCTGACGCTGGGGCTGGTCGAAGGTGCGACCGCCGCGGTGCTCATCAAGAAGACGTTCGCGGGCGCCGGGTCGCCGTGGATCGTGAATCTCGCGGTCGCGTTCGTCAGCGGTGCGCCGGCGCTGTCGAACGTCGTGAGTTTCGTGTGGGCCAACCTCGCGCACGGCCGTGCACGCATCGGTTTGATGGTCGCGCTGCAGGCGGCGTTCGCGATCCTCGTCGGGTTGTTAGGCGTGGCGCCGCGCGCGCTCGGCGGCCTGGCGTTCGCAGTCGCCTCCATCCTCACCGCGCGCGTGATCTGGACCGGTCTGCTCACGGTGCGCGCCGCAGTGTGGAGCGCCAACTATCCGCGCGGCGCGATCGGCCGCTACACGGGGCGCATCGTCATCGCGAGCTCGCTGGCCGTCGCCGGCGCGGCGGCACTGGCGGCGTGGACGCTGAGCCATGGAAGATTCGATTCGCGCTGGTTGTATGCCGCGGGCGCCGCCGCGGGACTGGCCGGCGCGTGGCTGTATCGCGCGGCGCGCGTGCGCCGCGAGTTCGCGCTGCTCGCCGAGGAGAACGCCGCGGTCGGGCGCACCGAGCCGTTCAGCCTCGGCATGTTGTTCGAGATCCTCAGGAAGGATCCGCACTTCCGCGAATACATGTTCTGGATGGGCATCTACGGCGGCGGCAACCTCATGCTGACCTCGCAGCTGGTCGTGATCTTCAGCGAGCAATTGCATCTCGCGGCCGGACTGCAGATCGCGCTGCTGTCGGTGGTACCGCTGGCAACGTTGCCGCTGTTCGTGCCGTTCTGGGCGCGCCTGTTCGACGACGGGCACATCGTCGAATATCGTGCGCGCCAGGGCTGGTCGCTGGTGTTCGCGGTGGTCACGCTGTGCGTCGGCACCTGGGCGCATTGGGTGCCGCTGCTGTGGATCGGCGCCGTGCTGCTGGCCATCGCGTACGCCGGCGCGAACCTCGGCTGGAATCTCGGGCACAATGACTTCGCTTCGGTGGGGCGCGCGCAGCACTACATGGGCGTGCACGTCACGCTCACGGGCGTGCGCGGTGCCATCGGGCCTCCCGCCGGCATACTGATCTATCAGTGGCTCGAGTCGCTCGAGCCCGGCGCGGGGATGTATTCGCTGGTGTTGCCGCTGGTCTTCGTGACGGTGGGCGCCCTGGGTTTTTCGCACATGCGGCGCGTGATGCGCGCCGAACAATAGAGGGTTGGTCAGATGACGACGAAGAAGAGCAGGGCAGTCGACGCGCGGCAATATTCGAAGCTCGTGGTCGACGGGGCGAAACAGACGCCGTCGCGCGCGATGCTGCGCGCCGTGGGTTTCCAGGATGCGGATTTCCAGAAGCCGCAGATCGGCATCGCGTCGACCTGGGCCAATCTCACGCCCTGCAACGTGCACATCAACGAGCTCGCCGCGGAGGCCGTCGCCGGCGCGGATGGCAACGGTGGCAAGGGCGTGTTGTTCAACACGATCACCGTGTCCGATGGCATCTCCATGGGTTCACCCGGGATGCGCTACTCGCTCGTTTCACGGGAAGTGATCGCCGACTCCATCGAAACGGTCGTGGGTGCCGAGGGCTTCGACGGCTTCGTCGCCATCGGCGGCTGCGACAAGAACATCCCCGGCTGCGCG
>Ga0335075_10001716_pt1 | contig 35760 bp, 27 predicted proteins | sample Lox_Sample_24_FD_206723 | JGI IMG/M metagenome (GOLD analysis project Ga0335075, IMG submission 206723) | Soil microbial communities from Loxahatchee National Wildlife Refuge, Florida, United States - Lox_Sample_2.4 | ecosystem: Environmental > Terrestrial > Soil > Wetlands | place: USA...
GCTGTTCTCTACAGTCTGTTGTCGAAGAAGCGGCGTGTGGCGTTTTCATTTGGCTTAGTGAAATCAAGCCTATGGACGCTCCAGCCGCTTCTTTGGTTAATCCCTTTATGAAATATCCGGGTTAGGCAAGTGACGCTGCCACCGCTCCTCCCGTTTCAAACCATTCGATGTTGGGCGTTCGATGTTCGATGTTCGATGTTTCCATTTTCCATTCTCCATCTCCCATCTCCCTACCCCTCCGCCCTTATCTTCCAATAAACCCTTCCCAATTCCCAAAACGCCTTAAATATCACCTTCGTCTTCGGCCCGGCCTTTCCGGCGGCGCGCGGATAATGATGCACTCCCACCTGTGTCATCGTGAAACCGCGGCGTTTTGCCCGCGCCAAAATCTCGCTGTTGAGCAACGTCCCTTTGCTCTCCATTTTTATCTCATCAAAAATTTTCCGCTTATACAATTTGAACGCGCAATTCATGTCCCGGATTTTCAGTCCGAACAACGTGCAAATCAGCCACGTCCACAGGTAAGCGTATAATCTCCGGCGCGCGTTCTCTTTCCGGTTGAGCCGGTACGGAGTGACAATGTCATACTCCTTCATCAGCGGCAGCAGGGGCGGAAGTTCGTTCAAATCAAACTGGCAATCGCCGTCAGTATAAAAAACCAGTGTCTTGGTCGCTGCCCTAAATCCGGATTGCAGGGCCGCGCCGTAGCCCGATTTGGCCTTATGATGCACGACCTTCACCCGTGCGTCCCTGGCAGCGATCGCATCCACAATTTGCGGTGTCTGGTCCGTGCTCCCGTCATCCACAAGGATGATCTCATAATCCAACCCCATCTTGCCCAGGACTTCGCGCGCCGACTCATAAACACGGCGCACGTTTTCCTGTTCATTGTGGAACGGGAAAAAGACACTAATGGAATCCTGCGCGCTTTGGGTCGTGTTTTGAGTCACGGTTCAGCCCATAGAATGCCTGGAATTTCTCGGTTTTCAAGCTCTTAGATGGTAGGGACGGCGCTCTTCGCAAGTGGCGCTGCCACCGCCGTCCGCTCCGCTTAATAGCGGCGCAATCGGGCGTGGTTGGACGTTCCCCCGCGAAAATTCCGCCCGGCTTTCCCTGAGCCTTTAGCGCCAACGGGTGCGGTTCATACCAGCCTGGGGCAACGCCCCAGGAACGCATCGCCAATCGGACCTAAGGGCTGAAAGCCCGCTTCATCGATCCACGGCCGAACCCATGGTACAATTTAATTCCCAGTTTATGGGCCGCGCCGTTGGCGCTTATTCCCCCGGCCCATCCAACCTCGGGCGTTGCCCGAGGCTGGTATGATCTGGGCCGTTGGCCCACCAATCCACCGATTCAACAATCCATTAATCCATTTCAGCTTTTTCCTTTCCCGCCGCACTTTTTGCAGTCAATGTTTGCCGCGTAAAATGAAATTGTCCGCTTTCCACAGCATGGTGGAACACGGCGCTCTTCGCAAGTGGCGCTGCCACCGCCGTGTAGCGCCGCGTGCAGCGGCGCAAGGAGTGTGGTCAACCGTTGTACCGTGTACGTTCGCGTAAAATGAAACTGTCCGCCGCTGAAATCCGCGCAGCCGTCAAAGCCGCCATCGCCGAAGACGCCGGCGCAGGCGACGCCACGACACTCGCGACTGTGCCCGCAAGCCTGACGGCCCGCGCAATCATGCGCGCGCGCCAACCGCTCGTTGTCGCCGGAACCGGATTTGTCGAAGCCGCGCTCCATGTGCTGTCGCGCAAAGTTCAAATTGAAATCCTCCGTCACGACGGCCAAAGCGCCGCCGCAGGTCAATCAATTCTCAGGATGTCCGGCCCGGCCCGCGCGATTTTGACCGCCGAACGCGTCTCGTTAAACTTTATCCAGCGCCTTTCCGGCGTCGCCACATTGACCTCACAATTCGTCCAGGCCGTGAAGGGGACCCGCGCGCGAATCCTGGACACACGCAAAACCACTCCCGGCTGGAGGCGATTCGAAAAATACGCCGTCGCCTGCGGCGGCGGAACGAACCATCGCATCGGCCTCTTCGATATGGTCCTCATCAAGGACAATCACCTCGCCGCACTCCGAAATGAAACGCCAAACGCCATCGCCGCCGCGATTGCCCGCGCCCGTAAAAAATTTCCAAAATTAAAAATCGAAGTCGAAGCAGACACCCTCGAACAAGTGCAACAGGCCCTCGATGCCGGCGCCGAAATGATTTTGCTCGATAACATGAATTTAACTGAATTGAGCCAGGCCGTAGTCATGGCCGAGGGCCGCGCAAAAACCGAAGCCAGCGGCGGCGTGAACCTGAAAACCGTCCGCGCCATCGCCAAAACCGGCGTTGATTTTATTTCAGCAGGCGCCCTCACCCATTCCGCCCCCGCCGTGGACATCGGTTTGGACTTTGAACAATGATCGTCTATGAGGACGCTGATCCAACTGCATGGTGGGACACGGCGCACTGCGCCGTGTAGCGCCGCGTGCAGCGGCGCAACCGGCGGAAAATCTTGAACCATGACCACCGGCGCAAAAATCCTTTCCGCATTGCGCGAAAACGCCACCGGCGTGTCCGGCGCGGAACTCGCCGAACAATTGGGCATCAGCCGCGCCGCCGTATGGTCCCACATCGAAGAATTGCGCCGGCTCGGCTATGACATCCTCGCCGCCCCTCATTCCGGCTACCGCCTCACCGGCGAACCCGACGCCCTCCTCGCCGACGACCTCCTCGCGCGCCTGGGCAAAAGCCGCGTCATCGGACGCGACATCCACGTCTTCGAACAAACCACTTCCACCAACGACGTCGTCGAAAAACTCGCCCGCGACGGCGTCCGCGAAGGCGTCGTCGTCTTTGCCGAATCCCAAACGCGCGGACGCGGACGTCTCGGGCGCAAATGGATTTCGCCCGCGCGCCGCGGCCTGTGGTTCTCGATTTTACTCCGCCCAAACCTGCGTCCGCAGGAGACCACCCAACTCACCGTCGCCTCGGCAACCGCCCTGCGCCGCGCCATTTTTACCCAGACCCGTCTGCGCGTGGAAATCAAATGGCCCAACGACATTTTAATTGGCGGCAAAAAAGTGGCCGGCATTTTGACCGAAATGAGCGCCGAACTCGACCGCGTCCGCCATGTTATCCTCGGCATCGGCATCGACGTCAACCAGGACGCCCAGGAATTCCCCCCGGAACTGCGAAAAACCGCAACCTCGCTCAAAATTGAAAACGGCGAAGGCCTCTCGCGCGCCGCCCTCGCAACCGCCGCCCTGCGCGAACTCGACAGTGACTATTCCCGGATTGCCGCCAGCCGCTTTTCCGATATCGCCGCCGAATGGATGGAACATTGCACCACCATCGGCAAAGACGTCACCGTCCAAATCGGCGACCGCAAAATCCGCGGCCGCGCCGAATCCCTCGACGACGACGGCGCGCTCATCCTCCGCAGCGAACACGGCCGCCTGCAACGAATCACGGGCGGCGATGTAACCGTGGAAAAATAAGAGAACGTGAGAACGTGGGACCGTGAGAGAGGCCGTTTCATTTTTCTTGTGTGTAGGAAAAGAAACGGAGAAACGGCGAGGAATTTGAGGCGCGAAATGCGATTTTATTGGGTAATTTAGGAATCGAGCAAGACGCAGAGGAAACGGCGACCCCGTAGCGCAGCCGAGAGGGTGCGCTGCGGTGCGCTTCGTGCCAGCGGCACAACCGGACAGTAGCCAGACACGGCGTGTCTGGATTAACCCGAAAAATCCTCCATGTCCCGGCAGGGACGACGGAAGCGTTACCAAACAATCACCATTCCAGGACTTCACGAACGCGGGGACAAACTGTCCCGGCCCCGTCCTGGCGTCCTTTTTCCTTTTTCCTTTTTCCTTTTTCCTTTTCAATTAACCCATGCTGTTACTGTTCGACATCGGCAACACTCACACTCACCTCGGCCTCGCGGATGACGCGCGGGTTTTGAAACAAGCCAACATTCCAACCATCAAATGGTCTGAAGGCGGCGCAACGGCCCTCGTCAAACGATTCGTCGGGCGCGATAACCTGGAAGGGGCGGCTCTGTGCAGCGTCGTGCCCCGCGCGACGCCGCATGTGCGCAAAATGGTCCACAGCGCGTGGCAGTTAAAACCAATGGAACTCACGGCCAAAACCACCCGTGGCGTGGGCATCGATTATCCGAACCCCAAAACCATTGGCGCCGATCGTCTCGCAAACTCCGTGGCGGCATTCAAACAATTCGGCGCCCCGGTCGCAGTCGTCGATTTCGGAACCGCCCTCACCTTTGACGTTGTGGATGAAAAAGGCAATTACGTCGGCGGCATCATCGCGCCCGGCCTTGCGGCCATGACCGATTATTTGCACGAGAAAACGGCGCTGCTCCCGCGCATCAAAATCATCGAACCCAAAAATGTCGTCGGCAAAAGCACCGAAGCGGCAATGCTGTCCGGCGCCGTCTATGGTTACCGCGGCCTGGTGCGCGAATTAATCCATGAATTGAAACGCGAGATGAAGGCCGCGCACCTGCAAGTCGTGGCCACCGGCGGCTATGCCGAACTCATCGCCGCTGGCCTCCCCGAAATTTCCGCCGTCGAGCCTAATCTGACGCTTGAAGGCCTTCGCCTGGTTTGGCTGGCGATGTCGTAAACCCATTCGATGTTGGGCGTTCGATGTTCGATGTTTTGGATTCACTCCCCGAACTTGAAACATCGAACATCGAACATCGAACGCTGAACATCGAATGCTCGTGCTTCTAAACTTCCACTTTAAAATTGCGCCTGGAACTGGCATCCTGTCCGTTCTATGTCAAGCAGCCGCCGTCAATATCCGTTTCATCTGATTGAGCCGAAATGGCAAAACATTTGGGACGAACAGCAGGCTTTTCGCGCCTTCGGCCCCGGCGACGACATCCCGCCCGGCCATCCGTTCGCCCTGCGCCATAAAGTCTCCGGCAAAGTTTCCGCCGCGCAACTGCCGCCCAAATTTTATATCCTCGACATGTTCCCGTACCCGAGCGGTGCCGGCCTGCACGTCGGCCATCCGGAGGGTTACACGGCCACTGACATTTTGGCGCGCTACAAACGCGCCCGCGGTTTCAACGTCCTCCATCCCATGGGCTGGGACGCCTTTGGCCTGCCCGCCGAACAATACGCCGTAAAAACCAGGCGGCACCCGCGCAAAACCACCGAGAAAAACATCGCGACGTTTAAGCGGCAGATTAAGTCCCTCGGCTTCAGCTACGATTGGTCCCGTGAAATCGCCACCACGGATCCGGATTATTTCAAATGGACCCAGTGGATTTTCCTAAAGCTTTACAACAGCTATTTTGACAAGGACAAAAATTCCGCGCGCCCGATTTCGGAACTCATCGCCAATCGCAAATCGCAATTTCCGAGTGAGCCCGAAGCGTCATTGCGCGCGTTCATCGATTTCGAACGTCTCGCTTTCGTCAGCGAAGCTCCCGTCTGGTGGTGCGAAGGACTCGGGACCGTCCTGGCCAATGAGGAAGTCGTGGACGGCAAAAGCGAAGTCGGCGATTTCCCGGTGGTTCGCAAGCCCATGCGCCAATGGATGCTTCGCATCACCGCGTACGCGGAAAAGCTTTTGCAGGACCTCGACACGATCGACTGGACCGATTCGCTCAAGGAAATGCAGCGCAACTGGATTGGCCGCAGCGAAGGCGCAGAAGTGGATTTTCAAATCACCGGGTCGTCGGAAAAAATCCGCGTCTTCACCACGCGCCCGGACACTTTGTTCGGCGCTACGTATATGGTCCTGGCGCCGGAGCATAAGCTTTTAGAAAGTATTGTTCCTGAGGATTGGCCTGACGGAACCCAATTTCACTGGATGGGAAACCAGGACGGATCTGGCTGGAAAGGTCTGCCCGCCCCACTGCCAACTCCGACCCCTCTAACACGAGAGCAAGCAGAACAACGGGCAAAGGAACTCGGTTTGGAGGCGGTTTCGCTCGCAAACTGGAAACCCGAAAAAGAGCTGACAAGCGCGGTTCCCCGCCATTATGCGCGGCACTATCGCATAGTCCCGCTTGAAGTGTCGCCGGACGCAATAACATTGGCCACGGACGCGCCCGGGAACCTCACAACATTCGATGCCATTGGCTTTCTCCTGCGTAAAGAAGTACACATCAAGGTCGCACCAACGGACGACCTTGAGTGGGCTCATCGGATGATTCCGGGGCCTGACGTGACTGGGTTGGTCTGCGGTGAGATCACCGAATTTCGAGGTGATTCGCCACGAGAGGCCGTGGAAAAGTATCAAAAGTATGTCTCTGGCAAATCGGATTTGGAACGCACCGAATTGGCCAGGGAAAAAACCGGCGTTTTCACCGGCGCTTACGCCATCAATCCCGTAAACCAGCAGAAAATTCCGATTTGGATCGCCGACTATGTCCTGGCCAGTTACGGCACCGGCGCAATCATGGCCGTGCCGGCGCACGACACCCGCGATTTTGAATTCGCGCAAAAATTCAATTTGCCCATTGTCCAGGTTGTTCAGCCGCTCGACGCCAAAACCGATTGGCGCGGATTTGTGGGCGACGGCATATCGGTCAATTCGACCGGCCCGGAAGTTTCGCTTAGTGAGTTGCCCACCGCCGACGCAAAAAAGAAAATCATCGCGTGGCTCGAATCAAAAGGCCTCGGAAAACGCACCATCAATTACAAGCTCCGCGATTGGCTTTTTTCCCGACAACGTTATTGGGGCGAACCGTTTCCGATCATTTGGAAGCGGGACGCCGCCGGAAATCAGTATCACGAAGCGTTGCCTGAGAGCGCTTTGCCTGTTTTGCCGCCCGAACTCACGGATTATAAACCCACCGCGACGGGCGAACCGCCTCTCGCTCGCGCCAAAGATTGGGTCAATTTGCCCGACGGTTCGCAACGCGAAACCAACACCATGCCCCAATGGGCGGGCAGTTGCTGGTACTATCTGCGGTATTTGAATGCCAGGCGCGACGAATCGTTTTGTGGAACGCTCGAAGAACATTATTGGATGGGGGCGCCGACAAGCGGTTTGTTACTTTCCGAATCGCAATGGAAAGCAAGGTTATCAGACTTGTTGGCGGCAGCGCGTGAGCCGGGACGCGGCAAGCGTTACATCACTTATGCGGTGGTCGGCGGTGATGAGGCTGCCAGGCTAAAAGAATCTACCGGACTGGATTTGCTGAGTCATCGCCGTTTCATAGACGATCAGGCGATAGCACATATTTTGAATGAGCATGGCGATTTAAAGGTCGAGGCGGCGCGTGGACAATTGGCAGTAACCGCTGAGGACATCGCGCTGATCCCCTCGGTGGTCACCGATCCGGATTCTGTGCGCCATGCCGGCAAAACCCGCCGCCATTTGGACGCGGTGCTTTACGAAAAAAGAATAAACGGCTTTCTCTGCTGTGTCGAAGAAGTCCGCGAAGGTTTCGGATTGCTTGCTGTAAAAACGCTTTATAAAAGAAGAGCGACGGGGGCTCATGCCGCTGCCGGCCTTGACCAAACGTCCGAAACGTTCCGTCGTAGTAACACAAATAGAGCAGAAAATGCCGCTCAAGTCAAATTAACTTCCGGGGTAGATTTATATGTCGGTGGCACCGAACACGCAGTATTACACCTGCTCTACGCCCGCTTCTGGCACAAAGTATTGTACGATCTCGGTTATGTTTCGACACTTGAACCATTTTTCAAGCTCGTCAACCAGGGCATGGTCCTGGGCGAAGACAATCAAAAGATGTCGAAGTCCCGGGGGAACGTCATTCCCGTGGACGTTCCTGTGCGCGAAAACGGCACCGACGCGCTCCGCCTTTATGAGATGTTCATGGGCCCGCTCGAAATGGTCAAACCCTGGAGCACCCGCGGCGTCGAAGGCGTCTATCGTTTCCTCGGCCGCGTCTGGCGATTGTTCGTGGATGAACAGAGCGAAACGGAATTTGAACAGGCTGAAACCACTGCGGACCCGGCTAAACATAGCGAATTGTTGAAGCTGATTCGCCTGGACCCTGCGATTAAGGAAGTCCCCGCGACGGCGGCGCAACTCAAAGCGCTCCACGCCTGCATCAAAAAAGTCACCGAAGACCTCGACGGCCTTCGCTTCAACACCGCCATTTCCGAGCTCATGGTTTTTGTAAAGGAAGCCATGACCTGGGAAACCAAGCCGGCCGCGGTCCTGCGCGACTTTTTGATTTTGCTCCAGCCATTCGCGCCACATCTCGCGGAAGAACTTTGGGAAAAACTCTCGGCTGTTAGCCAACAGCCGTTGGGTAATTTGCCGTATTCGAAGTGGCCGGATTTCGATCCGGCTCTCCTGGTTGAAAATGAAATCGAAATTCCCGTTCAGATAAACGGCAAACTGCGCGATGTCATCAAAGTCCCCGCCGACGCCGATAACGCCGCGATTGAGAAGGCGGCCCTGGCGTCAGAAAAAATCAAGCAATTGCTTGAGGGCAAGACGATCAAGAAAGTGATTGTGGTGCCGAAGAAACTCGTGAATATCGTGGTGGCGTAGAGAGACGGGAGAGGAAGGGACAAATGGGATGCAATAGGGACACGCGGCTGGAAGCCGCGTTAACCGGCAGGCAGGATGCCTGCCCTACAGGCGCGAGCCGCCGGGCAATCGCACGCGCAAAAAGTTTAGCCGTTTCTCGATCGGCAATGCCAACCGGCGCCGAACAATATCCAACTCCGCTCGCCCGCTCTCGGCGGTCCGGAACCGAGAAGTTTCGTGAGAACTCGCTTCGCGAAATCACCGGTGCACTACGACTTCTCGGCTCCAGCCAAAATTGTCTGGAAATGAGGCGATTGCTCCTCACGCGCCACGACGCTGATCTCGATTTTTTTGAACCCGATATTTTCCAGCCAGTGATGCAAATCGCTCTCGGCAAAACCGAGCCAGCGGTCGCCGTACAATTCGCGCGCCTTTTCAAAATTGTGCTGGAGCAAATCCAGAATCATAATCTGCCCGCCCCGGTTCAAAATCCTGTGCGCAGCCGCTATCGCCTCCTGGGGAACTTCCGCATGGTGCAGCGCCTGGCTCAAAACCACAAGGTCCACACTATCCGCATCAATTGGCGGTTTTTGCAAATCTCCGAGCCGGAACTCGAGGTTTTTAAGCCCATTCTTTTTCGCCTTGGCCTTGCCGAACGCCACGATTTTCTCCGAATTATCCACGGCAATGACTTTTTTGCAGCGGCGCGCGAGCAGTTCGCTCAACAAACCTTCGCCCGCGCCCAAATCCGCGACCACCAGCGGCGGCAAGACGCGCAACAACAAATGGCCGAACGCCTGCCACGAACGGCCCGGCCCGTAAACACGGTCAAAGCGGCCCGCAATCTGATTGAAATAAACCTCCGCCTGTTCGCGCCGGCGGTTCAGGACGCGTTTTAGATTGATCTGGTCCCCGGATTGTTCCGGCAATTCCTTCGCGCCGCGAATGGCGACCTGGATAAATTCACCCGCCGTCGCGCTGGCATTTTCATTCAGCTTATAAAACGACCGCTTGCCCTCGCGCCGCGATTGGACAAGGTCGGATTCCTGCAACAGGCCCAGATGAGTCGAGATGCGCGATTGTCCCAGCCGTGTGATTTCCTGGAGCTCGGCCACCGACAATTCATCCCGCTCGAGCAGCGCGACAATCCGCAGCCGCGTCGGGTCGGACAAGGCGCGCAAAGATTTTAGGGTCGCAGACACAGTTCAAAATATCAACGTTCGACCGTAAAAACGATATCGTAATTGTTTCGCTCCTCGAACGGCACCTTTGCTGAAGGCTTAAGCCTTGCCTTGCCGCCGTCGTCCCGCAGGTTGGGCCCAATGCTGTAGATGCAATAGCCGTTCTTCAATTTTTTGTAGCGAAGCGGTTTCCCGTCATAAGGGTCCGCTGGAATGGCCGGCAAAAACATCGGCACCAAATCACTCAACGAATCAGGCAACGACCCCTGATGTCGAAGACGCCAGCGCTCGATCGCAATGGCGGTAATCGTATCACGCAACTCCGCGCGCTCGCTAGCGTCTCTCCTTGGAATCCCGGACATCGTCGGAAGCATCAGCGCTGAAATCATATCCAATCTATTTCTTGCTTCCTCGCCAAGCCGGTCATTTTCTGACTCCATTGCAAAAGAGGCGGGCGGCCCCTGCTGGATCAGGGAAATGTTCGTGGCCATGGCGCCCAAATAAAAATCCCGATCTCGCTCAAATAAGCCAAGGAACCTCCAGCCTGCTCCCGGGTTGCGAGGCAACTCGGTTTGGTCATCTCCCGAGGAGTCTTCGCTGGCAATTTCAATCATTTTCTTAGGGTCATCCTGAGCCAGGCGAAGGAATTCATTATACATGGCGCGCTCGCCAATCAAGCCGGTCAAGAATCGGTTGGTGGCTTCGACCGCGGTGAATTGTGATTCCAGTTGTGAAAGCCGCTCCTCCGACAACGGCGCACGGCCAAGAACTTGCTCAAGGGTGCGACACGATCTGCTCAGTATACCCGCCGAAGTCAATTGTGATATCAGGACCGGTTCATTGTCTAAAGATCGTGACAGATTCAGTTGGGAAAGCACATCGCCCGAAGCGGCCGGCGCGTTGGATGCTTCCAGTTTCAGAACAGCGTCGCACGCGAGAAGCTGCGCGAGGGTTATTAAGCCGGATAGATGCGGTAAATCTGCTGAGGGCCCATCCAAATAGTTAATTGGATAGCGCGATTCAGAGGCATTGGTGACCCGGTTAATGATATCCAAAGCCGCTGCATTTGTCTTGAGAGCCAATTCAAATTGCCCGCGCATTGCGGCCGGTAGCGGCTCGCGAAAATACAGGACGTCGTCTATGCCTGAGATAGCCCGAATTGATACGTCATGAGCGTAAGGACTGAAGTCTGTGCCGTTAAGATGAGCGATCGCATTTGTGTAGATATAGGCCGCGTTTTCATTATCCGGAACTGAAACGGGCCATTTTGACAGACCCTGCCAATCTACGGGCAATCCCGCGGCCTTGATGGCTGCGACTTTGGCGTCAACACTTCGCCCCAACCGCCAGCGCCACACAGAGAACCAAACGATTGTGGTTAAAACGGCAACGCCAGCCACGACCGCAATGGCTACCAGGAAACGGGCGCGGCCATTTGCCTTGCCAGATGGGTTTTTAGGTGGTTCATTCATTTATCGGCCTCAAGGAGACTAAAAAATGTGCTGAAAAATGTGCTGAAAATATTTGACAGCGGCTGAAACTGTTATATCATCAAATCCTGATACGTCAATACGTTTATAGCATGAGCAAAAACTTTATATTCTCTTCGGAGTCCGTGGGCGAGGGCCATCCGGACAAAGTCTGCGACACCATTTCTGATTACGTGCTGGATGCCTGCCTGTCGGAGGACAAACACAGCCGCGTGGCCTGTGAAACCTACGCCAAATCCAACCTCGTGGTCGTCGGCGGCGAAATCACCACCAAGGCTAAATTGGATTTCAATGCCATCGCGCGCGAGGCGATTCGCGACATCGGCTACGTTCACGATGACGATGTGTTTCACGCGGACAAAGTGCTTATTTTAAACGCCATCACCTCGCAATCGCCGGACATCAAGCAGGGTGTTGACGCCCGCGCCGCGGACGGCAAGGAAACCGCCGAACAGGGCGCCGGCGACCAGGGCCTGATGTTTGGCTACGCCTGCAACGAAACGCCCGAACTCATGCCCGCGCCCATCATGTACGCGCATTTGCTCGGACGCGCCCTCACCAAAATCCGCAAGAGCGGCAAAGTCAAATGGCTCCGGCCCGACGCCAAGTCCCAGGTGTCCGTCCGTTACTCAAACGATCAGCCTGTGGAAATCACCAACGTTGTCATTTCCACCCAGCATGCGCACGATGCAAAGCACGAAGACATCAAGGAATTCTGCATCGAAGACGTCATCAAAAAGACCCTTCCCAAAGAGATGCTGACCAAAAACACGAAGTATCTCATCAATCCCACCGGGCGTTTTGTCGTCGGTGGTCCCCAGGGCGATACCGGTTTGACCGGCCGCAAAATCATCGTGGACACCTACGGCGGCATGGGACGGCACGGCGGCGGCGCATTTAGCGGCAAGGACCCCTCCAAAGTGGACCGCAGCGCGGCGTACATGGGACGTTACGTCGCCAAGAACATCGTCGCCGCGGGCATCGCGACCAGCGCGGAAATCCAGTTTGCCTATGCCATCGGCTATCCTGAGCCGGTCAGCGTTTGCGTCAACACGTTCGGCACGGCCGTCAACGGAATTACCGACACCGAAATCGAAAATGCGGTCCGGGAGGTTTTCAGCTTCAAGCCCGCGAACATCATTAAACAACTCAACTTGCTCCGTCCGATTTACGCAAAGACCACCAACTACGGCCACTTTGGCAAAACCGATCCGGACATCAGTTGGGAGAAAACCGACAAGGCCAAAGAATTGAAACGCGCATTGAATTCAAGCGACGTTCCAAATTCAAGGGTTCACGTTCCCGGAAGGTTGGCCGCCACTGCAGCGTAAATCCGTCACTTTTGCCAAATCTCAAAACCGAAAATCAAAATCTTATGCCCAAAATCAAGCTTTCACCCCCGCGCCGCGCCGCCGTTGTAAAAACGAACGGCAACGGCAAAACCAACGACTATTTCGTCAAAGACATTTCGCTGGCCGACCTCGGCCGCCGTGAAATTGAAGTGGCCGAACAGGAAATGCCCGGTCTGATGGCCTGCCGCGAGAAGTACGGCACGCAAAAGCCTCTCAAAGGTGTGCGCGTTTCGGGCTCGCTCCACATGACCATCGAAACCGCGGTGCTCATCGAAACGCTGGTTGAACTCGGCGCATCGGTGCGCTGGGCCAGTTGCAATATTTTTTCGACACAGGACCAGGCCGCGGCTGCCATCGCCAAGAGCGGCGTGCCGGTGTTTGCCTTCAAAGGCGAGGCCCTCGAGGAATACTGGGATTTCACACTCGATATGCTCACCCATCCGGGCAACCTGGGACCGGAACTCATCGTGGACGACGGCGGCGACGCCACGCTGCTCCTGCACAAGGGTTACCAGATGGAGCAGGGCGATGATTGGGTCAACACGCCCAGCGACAATCACGAAGTGTCTGTCGTGAAAAATCTTTTGAAGCGTTGCGCCAAGGAACGTCCGGGTTGGTTCACGAAAATTATCAAGGACTGGAAAGGTGTTTCCGAGGAAACCACCACCGGCGTTCATCGTCTCTATCAAATGCTCGAAGCCGGGAAACTGCTCGTGCCGTCCATCAACGTCAATGACTCGGTCACAAAATCCAAATTCGACAATCTCTACGGCTGCCGCGAATCACTGGCAGACGGCCTCAAACGCGCCCTCGGTGTGATGATTGCCGGCAAGACCGCGTGCGTTTGCGGTTACGGCGACGTGGGCAAGGGCAGCGCGCATTCGCTGCGCGGTTTCGGCGCGCGCGTCATCGTCACCGAAATCGATCCCATCAACGCTCTCCAGGCCGCGATGGAAGGTTTCAAGGTCACGACGATTGAAGACACCCTGGGCGAAGCGGACATTTATGTCACCACCACCGGCAACTGCGACGTCATCACGCTGGAACACATGCTGAAAATGAAGGACCAGGCCATCGTCTGCAACATCGGCCACTTCGACAACGAAATTCAGGTTGACCGGCTCAACACTGCCAAAGGCGTGACCAAAGTGAATATCAAACCGCAAGTCGATCGCTACGATTTGCCGGGCGGGCAAAGCATCTACATGCTCGCTGAAGGCCGGCTCGTCAACCTGGGCTGCGCCGAGGGTCATCCCAGCTTCGTCATGTCCAACTCCTTCACCAATCAGGTGCTCGCGCAACTGGATTTGTGGAAGAACCGGAACACTTACAAGGTCGGCGTCTATCGCCTGTCGAAAAAGCTGGACGAAGAAGTCGCGCGCCTGCACCTCGAAAAAATCGGCGTGAAACTCACGAAACTGTCGAAGAAACAGGCCGATTACATTGGCGTCCCAATCGAAGGACCGTATAAGGCCGAGCACTACCGGTACTAAAGGCATTGCGGGGCCCCTTGCGGGCCCTGTCCGCTTTTAGTTTTGCCACGCTGGCAGTTGTCGTTTATTGTGTCTTTATGAGAAATCAGTTCACGGCAATTATCCAGCGCGGTGAAAAATATCTCATCGCCACGTCCCCGGAAGTCTCTGAAGCCCATGGCCAGGGGTTAACGCGAGAAGAATGTCTGCGAGATTTGGCAGATTCCATCCAGAGTGTTCTTGAGTATCGCCGTGAGGAGGCGATGGCTAATCTGCAGGCCGGTTTCGAACAGGCAGTTGTCGAACTGGCATGAAACGGCGCGAACTGTTGCGCCACCTGGAAGCGCATGGTTGCTTTTGCGCGCGAGACACCGGACCCCACTCGATTTGGAAGAACCGAACAATAACCAGATTCAGCCTGTCCCGCGCCAAGTTGAAATTGATTCCTTTCTGGCTAAGAGGATTTGTCGAAAGCTTTTAATCCCGGACCCGCCTTCAAAATAGGATGGCTACTGAAACATTACATTTCGAAAACGCCCGCGCGGCCCAGCAGTTGTTCAATCATGAGCCGCGGAATCTGCAGGCGATCGAGGCTGAACTGGGCGTCAAGGCCACCGCGCGCGAAGGCTGGATCAAACTCGAAGGTCCCGCCGACGGCGTCGAACGCGCCAAACAACTGTTCGTTTCCCTGGAAAACCTGGTCAAGGCCGGTTCGCCCGTACGGAACCGGGAATTTGCCCATGCCCTGGCCGTCGTCAAACACGAAGGCGCGGAGACCCTGAAAAATCTGGTCAGCGACCGCGTACAGACGCATGAGCGCAAACCCGGCGTCACCGCAAAAACGGTTGGGCAAAAAAAATATCTCGATGCCATCCGCGGGCATGATGTGACGCTGGGAATTGGACCCGCAGGAACCGGCAAAACCTACCTGGCGGTGGCGATGGCGCTCGCGGCGTTGCGCGAAGGCCACGTATCACGCATCATTTTAACCCGCCCGGCAGTCGAGGCAGGCGAGGCGTTGGGATTTTTGCCCGGCGACCTTTACGAAAAAATCACCCCGTATTTGCGACCGCTGCACGATGCCCTGCACGACATGCTCCCGGTTGAGGATATCCAGAAATATACCGAGCGCGGCACGATTGAAATCGCTCCGCTGGCCTACATGCGCGGGCGCACGCTCAACAACGCCTTCATCATTCTTGACGAAGCGCAAAATTCAACGACCGAACAAATGCTGATGTTTCTAACGCGGCTGGGCATCGGCTCCAAGGCCGTTGTCACTGGCGATGAAACGCAAATTGATTTGCCGCCTCACAAAAATTCCGGATTGGTTGAGGCCCACCGCGCGTTGCGGCGCGTCGAAGGGGTGGCGATTATCGAATTTGGAAAGCGCGACGTTGTGCGCCATCCCATGGTGCAGCGAATCATCACTGCCTACGAAGAGCACCGCAGCGCGAAATGAATCTCCGCTCAAAAAAGCGCTTAAACGACAAAGCGCCCAAAATCCCGCCCTCAGTCACTCTGGAGGTTTTAAACCGGCAGCGCGTGCGCAAAATCAATCCCGAGTCCCTGGAAAAAATCGCCGCGGCGACCCTCGACGACTTGAAGATTCAGGGGGCCGAACTGGGAATCGTGCTTGTGGGCGCGAAGGAGATGGCGTCGCTGAATGAATCATTTCTCGGACACGAAGGGCCCACGGATGTGATTACGTTTGATTATTCGGAACCCAAACGCCCTGCCAAAGTCCACGGTGAAATTTTTATTTGTGTGTCGGAAGCGGAGCGCCAAGCACAAGCATTTGGAACGGATTGGCAGTCGGAAGTCATTCGTTACATCATCCACGGCATTTTGCATCTGGCCGGTTACGATGATTTGCAACCGGTTGACTGGAAGAAAATGAAGCGCGAGGAAGAACGGCTAGTGCGAAAATTTTGGCGGCCTTAAAGCATAAAAACAAATCATATTTATGGGCATTGACCTGCGTTGGGAGGATGAGAATGGAGAGCAATTGGCCGAGCTTCCAGACAAGGGCTTCCTTGTTGCGCGGTTTTTACCGCCCGTTGACTCACGGGATTTCCCCTGTTTGAGGTTTGTTGACCCGGCGGGCGACACCACATTTAACCAGGCTCAAATCACGCAACTTGTTTGGGAGCTTGAGAGACTATCAACGCAGAAGTATAAATTTGAGCCGAAAGTCGAGCTTCATTTACGGTCGGTTCTTCAATTCGTTCGCCAGGCGGTGGGGAAGACTCACACGTATATAAAGTTTTACGGAGATTGAAAAGCGGCGGCTTCGACAACAGAATGGCTCCGCCACCTGCTCCTTTTTCCTTTTTCCTTTTTCCTTTTTCCTTAAACTGCCTTTATGGAACAAAAAAGTCTCTTTGCCCGCTGGCGCGGGAGCTTCCTGGCGGGACTCGCTGTCATCCTGCCTGGAGTCTTGACGCTGGCGGCTGTGAAGTGGCTTTTTGGCACGGTGGCAAGCTTCACGGATTTTCTGCTCTTTTTCCTGCCTGCCGGCGTCACTCAGGACGCTACAGGCACGATCCATTGGTATTGGAGCCTTGTGGCCATCGCAATGGCGGCTGTGGCGACCACGCTCATTGGCATTCTCGCCCGCTACTATATCGGCAAACGAATGATCAATTTTGCCGACAGACTGATGCTGCGCGTGCCGGTGCTCAACAAAATTTACGGCACGATCAAACAGGTGGACGAGGCCTTCAGCTCCGGGAAAAAAAGCTCGTTCCAGACGGTCGTGCTCGTGGAATATCCGCGCGAGGGAATTTATTCCGTCGGCTTCATTACCAGTGAACAGGCGGACGAAGTTAACGAGAAGACGAACAAAAAGTGCGTTTGCATTTTCATTCCCACGACACCGATTCCAACCGGCGGCTTTCTCATCATTGTGCCCGAGGAAAAAGTCATCAAGCTGGATATGTCCGTGGCGGATGGATTCAAGTATATCATCAGCATCGGCGCGATTTCGCAGGAGCGTTTGCCCATATCAGGCCTGCCTGTCAAACAACCGGAACAGACGGTGGCGATTCAACGATGATCGAATCCGGGCCCGGCATCATTTTGCGAACGCGGCCGCTTACCGAAACCAGCCTCATTGTCCACTGGCTCGGACCCGATTTCGGCCGGATTGCCACAGCGGCCAAAGGAGCGCGTCGCGCCAAATCTCCATTTTCAGGCAAGCTCGATTTATTTTATGAGGCGGACATTTCCTTCACCCGAAGCCGCAGTAGCGATTTGCACAACCTGCGCGAGGTCAATTTGCGGAAGACCCATGCGGCATTGCGGGAAGATATTGGCAAATTGCGGCAGGCTGCCGACGCCGCGGCGCTGATTGTCCAGGCGACTGAGCCGGAAACCCCGTTGCCCGTCGTGTTTGAGTTGTTTCAGCAATTCCTGGAAACCTTGTGCGCGCACGAACTTTCATCGCAACTGCCTCTGGCCTTTGAACTGAAAATGCTGGTCGAGTTGGGGCTCGGCCCGGACTGGCAGGAGGCAAACCTTTCGCCCGGAACCGGCAAAATTGCCGAAGCTTTTTTGCAAAGAGATTTTCCATCCATCCTGAGCGTGAAACCGGCCGGCAGCCAAATCAGCGAACTCCGCCGATTCCTGCAACGCTTCATTGCATTTCACTTAGACAAGCACAGCCCGAGACACGACTAACGCTTGCAAAAGCCCTATTCATGGGGCGGGACCGCAACGCTATAGCTGCGGAGCAGCGCACGATAGTAGCCCATAGCGCCAGCTATGGGAAAAGATCGTAGAATTTTTACAAGCTCCGGACGGAGCGAACGAAAATCGATGCTTTCCCCAACTCTCTCGCCCCATCCGGGGCTAAACAAATAACCAACCGGTCCCCACGGTTATCACCGTGGGCTACTTTCGCGCGCTGCTCCGCAGCTCAATTTCAACAAACCAGCAATCCAACAATCCATTAATCCACCGATCCGCTAACCCACCAGTTTTACCAACCGCTCCACAGCTTCCGCAATCTTCACCAACTCAATCGCGCCCCCGCGCGGCTTTATTTCCACTTCGCCTTTGGCCAGGGATTTTTCGCCGATGCCCAGGCGAATCGGAAAGCCCACGAGGTCCGCGTCTTTGAACTTCACGCCGGGGCGCTCATCGCGATCGTCCAAAATGACTTCAACCCCGCGCGCCGTAAGTTCCGCGTAAATTTTCTCGGCGAGTTTCATGGTGTCGCTGTTCGCATCCACATTCAGCGGCGTGATACAAACCTGATACGGCGCAACGCTCAGCGGCCAGATAATCCCGTCCTTATCGTTGCACTGCTCGATGACTGCCTGCAACGTGCGCGTCACACCGATGCCGTAGCAACCCATAAAGCACAACTTGCGGTTGCCACCTTCGTCCAGGTACGCCGCATTGAACTTCTCGCTGTATTTGGTCCCGAGTTTGAAGACATGGCCCACTTCAATCGCACGGCGGATTTTCAACGGTTTCCCGCACGTGGCGCACGCTTCACCCACGCGAACGGTCCGCAGGTCCACCCATTGCGAAACCTGTATGTCGCGTTCGATGGAAACGTTCCGCAAATGGAAGCCGTCCTCGTTTGCGCCGGTCGTCATGCCGCCGGCGCCACGCAACCGCTCATCGGCAAAAACCTGGATGTCCGCTTTCTTGCGCGTTGGTGTGACCGCGCCCAGGCTGCCCGGATGGGCGCCCGTGGCTTCGAAGATTTCTTCGGCGGTCGCCGGACGAAAAACTGTGGTCCCGATCTTCCCCGCAAACTTCGCTTCGTTCAACTGGTCGTCGCCGCACATCAGGACGATGACCAGTTTGCCATCAGCCAGGTAAATGAGCGTTTTAATTTGTTGCTCAGCCGCGACGTTATACGGCGGCTTTGCCAGGGCTTCAATCGTTATGACGCCGGGCGTTGCGAATTTTTCGATGGGTTGCGTCGCGGGCGCGCTGGCCGCTTTTGCGGCGGCGCTGGTGGCTTTTTCAATGTTCGCCGCGTAGTTGCACGCTTCGCAATAAACCACTTCGTTCTCGCCCGTCTCGGCGGGGACCATGAACTCGTGCGAATATTTGCCGCCGATCACGCCGGTGTCCGCCTCAACGGGAAACGTTTTCATGCCGCAACGCTCGAAGATGCGGGCGTAGGCGTCGTACATCTTCTTGTAACTGATCTGCGCAGCGGCATCGTCCACGTCGAAGCTGTACGCGTCCTTCATGATGAATTCGCGGGCGCGCATCAGGCCAAAGCGCGGGCGAATTTCATCCCGAAATTTGACGCTGACCTGGTAAAAATTCTTCGGCAACTGCCGATACGACGAAATATCACCGGCGGCGATTCCCGTGATGACTTCCTCCGCGGTTGGGCTCAGTACCCATTCCCGGCTGGCGCTGTCCTTGACTTTAAACAGAACGTCCGCGGCGGTGACGTAGCGTCCGCTTTGCTGCCAGATTTCCGGAGGCTGAAGGGCCGGCATGAGAACTTCGATCGCGCCGGCCCGGTTCATTTCCTCACGAACGATGCGCTCGATTTTGTGCAATGACCGCACACCCAGGGGCAAAAAACTATAAACGCCACCGGCCAGTTTGCGGATGAGGCCGGCCCGCAGCAGGAGTTTATGGGAAAGGATTTCCGCATCAGCCGGGGCTTCGCGGAGAGTCGGAATCAGTGTTTGTGTCCAGCGCATGACAAAGCGTGAAGTATGGAGATTTTCGGTTCAACGTTCAAGTCACGGGATTGGACGAGGAGGATTTTCCAAAACATCGAACATCGAACGCCCAACATCGAACGCCGAATGTTTTGAAACGCGAGCGCCGGGGGCGCTCGCCTGGCGGACGGGCACGTCCGCCCTACCCGGCATTCGATGTTCAGCGTTCGAAGTTCGAAGTTCGATGTTCAAATCCCAAATCCACAACCCGCGCCCTCGGAATCCTTTGAGCCATGATTATGGCGGCGAGATTGACCCATTGCCGGCACTGGTCCAGCACAATGCCATCGGACGTGGCAATGATGTGGTTCGTGCGCGCCAGCAGATGGTCCGGGCTAAAGGTCAGTTCCACTTCCATGTTCCAGCCGGCCTCTTGCGCGGTTTCCAGGATCAACGTTTTCAAACGGCCGCTGTTCGAAACCGGCTGGTCCAGGAGCCAGCGGCACAGGCCCGCGCCCAAAGCCAAAACCGTTTCTCCGACCAATTTCAATGCGGGCATCGTTTCATTGACCTTGCGATAACGCCGATGAATCCCCGCGATGTCCCGAAAGCATCCATCGCGGCCGGGCAGCACGACGCCTCCCGCCAGCGCGCTTTCGAGGACCGTCAGGATATTGTAACCGTCCAGCCACAGTTCCTGCCCGCGCACATCGGCAGACTCCACACGACTCTTTGTCCGGCATTGAACATCCGCAGAGGAGCACGCATAGCGAGCCAGGGCCATGCGCTGGCGACTGCTCAGGTTGTGGCGATTGCCGACCAACTCCAGGGCCGATCTCGCGGCGTAGTGCCGATCCAGCAGCCAGCAAAGGTCTGACGCCGCCGCCCGCAACGCACCCAGTTGGTCCCGTGCGAAGAGACGTTCATCCTGAGGAGCAGCGCCCCGATGTGTCTGCCGACCTGCCATTGCTCAACAATATGCCATGATATTTCATACAATATGGACTGCATTTTGCAAGAGTCACTTTGCCACACTTCGTCCATTGTCCACTAAAAACGCATCATTCTGTGGCACGTCCGATGCGGCTAAACAACTATCCCGGCCGTTGCCCGCAAAGAAAGGTTCAATATGAAAACTAATTTTAAGTCCGTCCTTTCATTGGCGGCAATCGCATTTGCGGTCTCGCTGACGAACGTCGGCACAGCGGCGGTGATCGTGACCCCTCCGAGAGTAGTCGCGCCGCCGATGGTGCCGATGGCGCCGGCGCCGGGATTCCCTGCCACTTACGTTTGGGACGGCAACGAATTTGTTGGGATGATAGGCAATCAATATTACTACCTGGGACCAGGTAACAACTGGGTCATCATGGATCCGGTACGCATGAATCGATTCCGCGGATGGACACGAGCCCATCCAGGCTGGAGGGACCGCCAAATCCGTAATACCCGTTTCCGGAACCGGGGCCCAAATCGACCGCAGCCAGTACGCATGCAGCCGGTAAGACCCAACCAGTTGCCCCCGCCGCCGATGATGAGGTAAACTGACCGTGCGATAGCGCTGATGAACCGCCGCGATATTCTCGACAGCGACTGTCGCGGCCGGGCAGCACGACACCGCCAGTCAGCGCGCTTTCGAAAACGGTTAGAATATTGGTTCGGCGCGAAGAGCCGTTCATCCTGAAGAGCAGCGTCCCGATGTATTTGCCCACCCGCCATTGCTGAACACTATTCCACGACACTTCATACGATTGCAGATGCATTTTGCAATGGTTATGCTTCGCGAAAGTCCAAAAAACAGCTGTTAAGTCCAAAAAACACCTGTTTAATGGCATGCCTCTATGGCATGGCTAATGCATATAGAGAACCGTAACCGTCGCTACCCGCAGAGAAAGGAGTCAATTATGAAACCAAATCTGAAATCCGTCATTTCATTGGCGGCAATTGTATTAGCGGTTTCGCTGACGAACTTCTGCAGAGCAGGAGTTGTTGTGACCTCTCCCCAAATCGTCATCACGCCACCCGCGGTAACGGTGGCCGTTCCTGACAGCTACGTTTGGGATGGCAATGAATATGTCGGAGTAGTAGGCAGTCAATATTACTACCTGGGACCGGGCAACGTCTGGGTCGTCATGGATCCACCCCGCCTCCATCGTTTCCAGACATGGGAACGGGGCCATCCGGATTGGAGATCCCACGCTACGCGTAATGTTCATTACCGGAACATGGACCGAGGCAATCGTCCGCAGCCAATGCATAGCAGTCCGCCGGCAAACCACGACCAAACTCCCGACCGGCATGCAAACCCGGACCAACACGGCCCGGGCCATTAATAATTAGGTACGGCGGGTGGGAGCAGGCAACCAGCCTGTCCAGCGGGGCAATCTGCTCCGCTGGGCCGCCGGGCCAAAAGCACAGCACGTTGGCAAGTGGCGCTGCCTCCAAACATTTGAATTTAAGTTTCGCCCGATTTTCATTTTAATAGGGCATGATTACGCGTTATTCACGACCTGAAATGCGGGGCATTTGGGCGGACGAAAACAGGCTCAATATCTGGCTGCAAATTGAAATTCTCGCAAGCGAGGCGCTTGTGGCCGAGGGCATCGTCCCCGCTGAAGATTTTCAAAAAATTAAGGCCGGCGCAGACAAATGTTTTGCAGACCTAAAATGGCTGGTCGAACGCCAAAAGGAGCTGGAAAAAACACTCAATCACGATGTCATCGGTTTTACGACCGCCGTCGCTGAAAAGATCAACGATAACGCCAGCCGCTGGTTTCATTTCGGCCTGACCAGCAGCGATATAGTGGACACCGCGCTGGCAGTGCAAATGAAGCAAAGCGCGGAAATATTGATCGCCGATGTTCGGCAATTGATGCCCGTCATCGCCGCCCGCGCAAAGGAATATCAATTCACGCCCGCCATCGGCCGCAGCCACGGCATCCATGCCGAGCCGACGACTTTCGGATTGAAACTGGCCCTCATGCACGACGAGTTCAGCCGCGCCCTGGAGCGGCTGGAACGGGCGCGCGACGTTGTGGCCGTCGGAAAGATTTCCGGCGCGGTGGGCACGAGCGCGCATTTATCGCCGCGCGTCGAGGAATTTGTGTGCAAAAAGCTTGGCCTGCGTCCCGCGCCCATCGCCACCCAGGTTGTTCAGCGCGATATTCACGCCGAATTTCAAACCATCCTGGCCATCATCGGCGCGAGCATCGAGCGATGGGCGGTTGAATTCCGCCATTTGCAGCGCACCGAGGTGCTCGAAGCCGAGGAACCGTTTACCAAAGGCCAAAAAGGCTCGAGCGCCATGCCGCATAAGCGCAATCCAATCACGTGGGAGCGTTTGACCGGATTGGCGCGCGTCCTGCGGGGCAACGCCATTGCGGCCCTTGAAAACGTCGCCCTCTGGCACGAACGCGACATTTCGCATTCCTCCGTGGAACGCATCATTTTCCCGGACTCCTGCACATTGCTCGACTACATGTTTTCGCTTCTGGTCAGGATGATGACCGGATTGCAGGTCTATCCCGAAAACATGAAACGCAATCTCGGCCTCAGCCTGGGCATGTGGAATTCGCAAACGGTTTTGCTGGCGCTTATCAAAAAAGGATTGACCCGCGAAGCCGCCTACGAACTGGTCCAGCGCGCCGCGATGAAAACCTGGGAAACCAAACACGCCGGCCGCGATGACGCGGATTTTCTGGAAGTGCTGAAATCCGACCCCGAAGTCGCCAAACATTTCGCTAATGGCGAACTGGAAAAACTATGTTCGCTGGATTTCCATTTCAAGGAAGTTGAAAACCGGTTTAGGAAGTTGGGACTTTAAAGGCCAACGGCCCGATAAATACCAGCCTCGGGCAACGCCCGAGGTGCGGTTGAGCCAGGGCATAAGCGCCAACGGCGCGATCCAATTCCGCTCGGGTTTTTCGGCGGGTTGATAAATCGGGCTTTCAGCCCTTGCGGGTCTTTCGGATTTTTTCCCTGGGGCGATGCCCCAGGCTGGTATGGTACGCACCGTTGGTGCTGTGTGTTCAGGTGCAATCTTGCAGCAAACCGCCGAGCCAGATTATGCCCACCTTACTTGACGCGCCACGGCACGGCCCTCACGGCGCTTCACCTCGTTGGTACCGGCCATCCGTCCTTCCACGCCAACTTCGCGACCGCCAATCGTGAGCGGCCCGCGGTAGCCGCGTCGTAATAGTGGTAACTGAACCAGATCGTATCGTCCTCCTTCAGAATTCCGATATGGCCCGGACCAATGAAACGGCCCGTCGAGACCAAAAATTTTGATCCGCCGCCGTCCTCAAGATTTTTGCCTTTGCGGTCCAGATACGGTCCAGTGACCTTTGTAGCGCGGCCTACGCGGACTTCGTAAGTGCTGTTGGTGCCTTCGCAGCACTGTCCCCAGTCCACAAACAAATAATAATAGTTTTTGTGGCGGGTCAGGCAGGACGCCTCGATGGAATAATTCCAGGCCACCGGATAAACCGCCGGATCCGCCGCGCGCATTCCCGTTTGCGGGTCCAACTCAGTCAAATAGATGCCCTTCCAATAGGAACCAAATGCCAGCCACAATTTTCCGTCGTCGTCCTGCATCACGCTTGGATCAATCGTGTTGTAATCGCCCCCGTTGGTTGAACCAATCACCATGCCGCGGTCGGTCCAATGATAATCCGGCGACGACTGATCCAGCGTCGGGCTGGTCGCCAGGCCAATCGCTGAGACCTGCTGCCCCCAGGTCGAAACCGCGTAATAAAGCAGAAATTTTCCGTTCACGTGGATAATATCCGGCGCCCAAAAAACGCCGTGAAAATCCGGCACCGCCTTGCGCGTCCATGCCGGTGGCTCGACAAAAATGGGCGCAAGCTCGGTCCAATGAATCAAATCCGGCGATGATTTATCGAGAATCCCCTGTCCTGTCCCGAATACGTAATAGTGATTGCTATCCTTAATGATGGTGGAGGGATCATGGATAAACGTCTCGCCTTGCAGCGCCATCGGCTCGAATTTGGCGCGATCATTGTCCGCGGCCACAGCGGTGGAAATAACGCAGACGAAGCACGCGCACAAAAGCAAATGAACGGTCAATTTTGCCATAGTTATTTCAGCCAAAGAGAATGATTCCAACAAAATGACGTAAAAAAAAGGAAGCAAAGTTTCGCACTCAATCCAATTCGCAATGGGGAGCGCACGCGCCCTCGCGTGCGGTTCGACCGCGCCTCGCGGTCGAACGGACGCGCGTCACCGCGCGTTGAACGAGCGCGGTGGCGCGCCCGGGCGGTTGACGAGGCGTCAACCGCCGCACGCGAGGGCGCGTGCGCTCCCCATTCTCACAAATGCCAAACCGCATTCCGCATTCGCCAATCTGCCACTATTGCTCCATACTCTCCTCCCATGCGCGATGAATCATTGAATTTTCTAAAAACCCTCGTCAACACTCCCAGTCCCGTCGGCTACGAAGCCCGGGGACAACGTGTTTGGCTGGATTATGCTTCACAATTCGCTGACACGACTTATTCCGATTCCTACGGCAACTGCGTGGCTGTGCTCAACAAAGGCGGTTCTCCGCGCCTGATGCTCGCGGGTCATGCCGATGAAATTGCCCTGGCGGTCAGTTACATTGACCCCGATGGATTCATTTATGTGCGACGAATGGGCGGCGTCGATGCGGCGATTACGAAGGCCCAGCGCGTGGTCATCCATACCCGCAATGGCCCGGTCAAAGGCGTGGTGGGCAATGTCGCGCCGCACTTGACCAAAAGCGATGAAAATCCCAAACCGCCGAAAATTCACGACCTCTTCATCGACATCGGCGCGCGTAACGCGAAGGAAACGCAAAAATTGGTCCAAATTGGCAATCCGATTACGCTGGTCGACGAATTTGATTTGTTGCAGGGCGACCTGGCGGTCGCGCGCGCGTTTGATAACCGGATTGGCACCTTTGCCGTGGCTGAAACGCTGCGATTGCTGGGCGAATCGAAGGGCAAGCTGAAAGCGGAAGTTTGCGCGGTTTCGAATATTCAGGAAGAGGTCGGTTTGCTGGGGGCGCGGCAGATCGCCTATTCACTCAAACCGGACGTCGCGCTCGTGGTGGACGTGACCCACGCCACAGACTATCCGACCGTGAGCAAGACCCAGCACGGAAACGTCAAAATCGGCGCCGGTCCCACAATCACTCACGGCGGCAGCAATCATCCCGAAGTGGTGTTGCGCATTGAACAGGTTGCAAAAACAAAAAAAATCCCGTTGCAGCATGAGGCCTCGTCGTCCACGAGCGGCACGGACACCGACGCCATCTTCTGGACGCGCGGCGGCATTCCGAGCGCATTAATCAGCCTGCCCAATCGTTACATGCATTCACCGGTAGAAGTCGTAAACCTGAAAGACCTTGAAAAGATTCCGGAACTGATGGCCGCGTTCGCCCTGTCGCTCAAGTCAGGCGAAGAATTTAAGGTCAAAATTTGAAAACCGGATCTTTAGACAGAATGAACAGAATTTACAGAATGATTTCAGGGACAGATTTTGGAGTGTTTTCATTCTGTTAATCCTGTCCATTCTGTCAAAATCCTCTCCTAACAACTCGTCGGTCTGAACAATCAACAGAACACGCAATAAACCTATGAAAACTGAATACGATCTGGCCGGAAAAATAATTGGATTGGCAATGAAAGTTCATTCTGTATTGGGCTTCGGATTTCTGGAATCCGTATATCATAACGCCCTGGCTCATGAGCTAAGGAAGGCAAATATTCCATTCGAATCGAAAAAGCCCATCAATGTCTATTACGACGACGTTCTGGTCGGTGAGTTCGAGGCTGACTTTTTGGTCCAGAGCGAACTGATTGTTGAATTGAAAGCCACTCAGGCCCTGGTGCCAGCCAATGAAGTGCAGACAGTAAATTACCTGACAGCGACGCGGAACGATATAGGCTTGTTGCTGAATTTCGGCGCCGAACGTTTGGAATTTAAGAAGAAATTTCGGCAGTGGAGGCCTAAACCGTTGCAGGACTTTTCATTGTGAGGCTTCGAAGCTGCGGATTTCTAGACAGAATGAACAGAATTTACAGAATAAGAATTCTCGGATTCTTTTTTCTGAACCCATTCTGTGCATTCTGTTCATTCTGTCTAAATCCCTTTTTCTTCGGTGCCGACCTTCAGAACCCGGCGAATTTTTCATTGTGATGCCAAAGGAAGCACAGGTTTTTAGACAGAATGAACAGAATTTACAGAATCAAAATTCTCAGATTCTTTTTCTGAATCCATTCTGTAGATTTTGTTCATTCTGTCTAAATCCCTGCATTTGCATTGTGGGAATCTTCAGGTACGGTTTTCAAACGATGCGACCAGTCAAACGACGCATGAAGCAACTGCCTGCATGGCTCGCTTTAGCAGCCGTTGGAGTTTTACTTATGGTCACGCCGGCCATGGGACAGTTGCTGGGCCAAAATCTTTTCCCCTCGAATAGTCCCTGGAACCAGGACATCAGCGGCGCGCCGGTGGCAACGAATTCGGCGAGCATCATTTCCGCCATTTCCGCCATTGAAAACCCCACGAAGCTTCATCCGGATTGGGGCGACGACAACCCGACAAACGGCACAATGCCTTTGTACGGCATCCCATACAACGTCGTGCACGGCAACAGTACGACGAAGACTAGCGTCGTCATTGACGATTACGCGAGCGAGAGCGACATCGTTCCCGCGCCGATACCGACAAACGCAGTCATCGAAGGCGATTACCAGGACGGACCGAATACAAATGGACCGGGTTATAATACCGGTCAACGCGGCGATTCTCATCTCCTGGTCTGGGACGAGGACAATAATGTCGGGTACGAATTTTACGGAGCCGCGCGGCCAAGTGATACAAATACGATTGATGAGACCCCGCACACCGACGGCAAATGGCATGCGGCCCAGGAAACCGTATGGAATTATAAGACGAACGATTTTCGCCCGCTCGGTTACACCTCAGCCGACGCCGCGGGGCTGTCCATCCTGGCCGGGCTCGCGAGGCCGGACGAAGGACTGCCGGCATCCCAGGGAGGCCAGGGCGCCATCAACCATGCTTTGCGAATGACGTTGCCCGGCACCATCGTCGGCAAACAATACATTTATCCTGCTTCGCATATTGTGTCCGAATCAGGGACTTTACCCATGGGTTCACGGTTTCGCCTGCAAAACAACAGCACCGTGAACGCGCTCATCGCCACCATGGGACCGGAATCACAAATCGTAGCCCATGCGATGCAACATTATGGGCTCATCCTCGCGGACGTCGGCAGCGCGATGTTTGTCACCGGCGCGTCGAGTGCGGTCAATTCCACAAATGGCATCAGCCTGGTCTGGAACATGGATGATATTCTCGATGGACTCGAGCAACTTAAGGCCAGCAACTTCGACCTGGTGACCCTTGCGCCCGCGGTAACCAATCTGAGCCAGAGTTCCGGCGCAGCCGGCACATCCCTGACAATCCAGGGATATAATTTCTCCGGTGCAGCCGGGCATCTGTCCGTATTCTTCGGCACGAATTCCGCGTCCACGCCCAATGTGTTCAGCGACTCCCAAATTTCTGTCGTCGTTCCATCCGGCACAGGCACCGGGACGGTCACTGTCACCGTTCAATCGGGTCTTTATGAGCCGGACACCTATGACAGCCCGGGCGCGAATGTGAACGCGCCTATTTTCGGCTATGGAATATCGGCGACGAATGCGTCGGATGAATTCACGTATGTCGCCGTGCCGAGATTCCTGCGCGTCTTCGCCAGCGGCGGCAACTTCATCGCGAGCGGCACAAACAATGGCAATCCCAGCGGAACATATAACGTGCTGGCGTCAACGAATCTGCTGTTGCCGTTAACAAATTGGACGGTGTTGAGCAGCGGCAGTTTTGGCAGCAATGGAAATTTCTCGTTTACGAACGCGATTGCGTCGACCAACCGGGAGATGTTTTATCTGTTGCGGGTGCCGTAGACATTGCTGGCAGCATGCAATATATGTGTGTGGTCTGGAAAGTGTTTACATCATTTACATCGTTGAAAATCAAACAGTTAAGTGTTTACAAATCATTTACACATTGCTTACCATCGTTTACAAAACATCCCGTTGCATCGTGGAAAGTCATCCGTCCTGCTTCGTGCCCCCTCGCCGCGAACGTAGCGCAGACTTCCCAGTCTGCCGTATCGCAGGTTTCCAACCTGCGTGTTTCGACTGCTGGCGCACCGCGCCGATTAGGAAATCGGCGGCACGGCAGACTGGGAAGTCTGGCTACGGTCTTGTCGCGACGTCAGGACTGCGAAGTTGCCAACCACGCGCGATGTCCGACACAATCAGGTGGATGAGTGTCACCGAGTTGTCGGATAAGTTTTTCATGGAGGCTGCCGGTTGGGAGGCGGTCAAGAATGCGCGCGCCCTGCTGGCGGGCGGCAAGGTCCTTTCCTCGAACTGGACACCGCCGTTGCTCAAGGGCATTGTCCAGGAGGGCAAGGCGTCCTATCGCGCGGGCCTGGTCATCCGTGGGCCGACGGATATGGACAATATCTGTTCCTGCCGCTCCTCGCGTGAGGCAGGCATCATCTGCGCGCACTCGGTCGCGGTGGGTTTGCATCATTTGCAGGGCGCAAAGGCGCAGCCCCGAGGCGGCGACACGGCCACACCACTCCCCGGGCGAATCGGCGGCAAAGCGACGGCCCCGGAACCCGCGCCGCAACCGGGTCCAAAACTCAAGCGCGCCGCCAACGGCGAACCTCTGGAAATCTCGGTCATCCTGCCGCCAACCTTCGCGGCAGGAATCGAACGCGGGAAAGTCATGGTCACGTTCGAAGGCAAATGGAGCCGGGGTCGCGTGCCGCTCAGCGCGCTGCCGATGAACCAGCCCTTTTCATTGTCGCCTGAAGATGCGCGCCTGCTCGACAAGGCCGAGGAACTCGCCCGCAACGAAACGCCCGGCGGCCTGATGCTCAATCCCGGCGAATTGACCCAACTGCTCGATGCGCTCGCCGGTCATCCACGGGTTGCCCTGGGCCGGAATCCGCCGCTCGCCGTGAACGCGACCGCGTGGCGCGTGCCGGTGGAGGCCACGCTCGAAACATCCGGTGAAATCCGGCTTAACCTGCCCGCGAACCTGAAGCCGCCAACGCTGATTGCCGGTGATTCGTTGTGGGCTTTTCGCGGAGATTCACTCGAGCCGGTCGGGCTGCCGATTCAATGGCGCGAGTTGTTTCGCGGGCCGATGAAGCTGCCGCGATCGCGTGTTCCCGTGTTCCTGAGCCAGGAACTTGCGGTGTTGGAAGCGGAAAGCGAAGTGGATGCGAATTTTACCATAGATGAATTCACGCTGGAGCCGCAGTCGCCGCGCTTCATTTTGGCGCTCAACGGCAGCCTGGTCCAGGTGCAGGCGCAGCTCCAATGCGCTTATGGCGCGCGCATCATGACCGTGGGCGTGACGGCGGAAGCGGAGTCGCTCTGGCTGCCGGACCCGAAGAGCACCACGCGTTACTCGACGCGCGACTTCAGCGCGGAGGTCGCGGCGGCGGAGCGGATGCGCCGGGCGGGCTTCAACGGCCCGGACGCGCAGGGGCGCTGGAATTTGCACGGCGAGACTGCCGTCGTGCGTTTCTTCGCGCGCGACTATCCGCGCTGGCAGAAAGAATGGGAAGTTTCATTGGAGGAACGGCTCAAGCACACCACTACCAGGAACTTCGAACGGCTCGAACCGCGCTTTGAAATCCGGCCTTCCGGCGAACGATGGTTCGATGTCGAGATGTCGCTGGCGTCGGCGGAGGGCGAGAAGTTTTCGCCGGCGGACATCCAGCGTCTCATCCTGTCCGGCGGCGGCACGACGCGGCTGAAGAATGGCCGTATCGCGCTGATTGATACGGGCGCGCTGGAGGAATTCACCGAGGTCCTGCGCGACTGCGATCCGCAACAACACGCGAAGGGCTACCGCTTCAGCGACGTGCAGGCGGGCTTCATCGATGCCACGCTGCGACAGCAGCCCGGCTGGCAGGTGACGGCCGCGGCGGGCTGGCGCGAACGCGCCGCGCAACAGAGCGGCCAGGCGAAGCTCACTTGTCCGCCGCTCGGTCCGCTCGAAGAGGTGCTGCGTCCCTACCAGCGGCACGGCGTGGCGTGGCTGCAATTTCTGCGCGAGAACAAGTTCGGAGGCATCCTGGCGGACGAGATGGGCCTTGGCAAAACGCTCCAGACGCTGGCGTTCATTCACTCGCATCATACGAACCGCAAGCTGTCCGGCCCCGTGCTTATCGTCTGCCCGACGTCGCTCGTTTTCAATTGGCTGGCCGAGGCAAAGAAATTCACGCCGGGGCTGAAGGTTGTCGCGCTGCACGGCACAGGCCGGCACGAACGCTTCGAGGACGTTACCGGCAGCGACCTCGTCATTACCAGCTACGCGCTCATCCGGCGCGACGCCGAGCGATATCGCGAACTGGAGTTCGACACGCTGGTGCTCGACGAAGCGCAGCACATCAAGAATCGGCAGACCCAAAATGCCCAGGCCGTGAAAGCCATCCGCACCCGTCATCGGCTCGTGCTCACGGGTACGCCGATGGAGAACTCGGTGCTCGATCTTTGGAGCATTTTCGACTTTTTGATGCCCGGTTACCTGGGCTCGGCGTCAGACTTTCGCGAGCGTTACGAGCAGCCCATCACGCGCGATAAGGACGAGGCCGTGCAGGCGCGGCTCGGGCGGCGGCTGCGGCCCTTCATCCTGCGCCGGCTCAAGACCGAGGTGGCCAGGGACCTGCCCGCGAAGCTCGAACAAGTTTCCTTCTGCGAACTCACGGACGACCAGGCGGAGATTTACAAACAGGTGCTCGCCGTGAGTCGAAAGGAAGTCATGGACGCCGTGGGCGCGCAGGGCGTGGCCAAAAGCAAGATGATCGTCCTCAACGCGCTGCTGCGCCTGCGCCAGATCTGTTGCGACCTGCGGTTGCTCAAGCTGGACGATGCCAAGTTCAATGACGATAGTTCCGGCAAACTGGCAATGTTTGGCGAGTTATTGCAGGAAGCCATCGACGGCGGTCATCGCGTGCTGGTCTTCAGCCAGTTCACGACCATGTTGACGTTGCTGAAGGACAAGCTCACGGCGGAGAACATTGAATTTTGTTACCTCGATGGCGCAACCACCAATCGCGGCGCCGTAGTAGAGAAATTCCAGGCCAATGCGAAGATTCCCGTCTTTCTCATCAGCCTCAAGGCCGGCGGCATCGGTCTCACGCTCACCGGCGCGGACACCGTCGTTCATTTCGATCCGTGGTGGAATCCAGCTGTGGAAGACCAGGCCACAGACCGCGCCCACCGCATCGGCCAGACCCGGGTGGTGACGAGCTACAAACTCATCACGCGCGGCACCGTGGAGGAAAAGATCCTGGCGCTGCAGCAAAAGAAGCGCGCCATCATCAAGGCCACCCTCGGCGGCGAGGAAACGCTGGCGGACAACCTGACGTGGGAGGAAATTCAGGGGCTTTTTGAGTGAGCCTCCCGGAAACATCGAACATCGAACGTCCAACATCGAACGCCGAATGAAAGAGCTTCGCACGCTCCAACGTCATGGCACGATTCGGACGGTTTATGGACAGCCCTCCTTCGATTTTTCGCATGCATTTGGACCATGAACCGTAGCGCAAGTTTCCAAACCTGCGCTACGGTTCATGGCGCTCTTCGCACGTGGCGCTGCCACCGCCGTGTAGCGCCGCGCGCGGCGGCGCAACAAGCGGATTCATGGTCCCTATTCATGATCCATGCTTATACCAGCACAGCCTTATTTTGTTTCAGATATTTTTCGATGGTGGCAATGCTTTTGACAGAATTGGAGACGCGGACGGCGTCTGGCTTGCCCAATTTGTAATGCACCAGCAGTTTGCCGACCATCGTCACTTCGAGAATCGCCTCAGGCATGCGCCAGACTTGTCCGTCAGCCAGGGGTTGTAACGGAGGGCGGCGAGCGGGTCTTTTCTTCCTCATTTCAAAGTTTACACCAGATTGTTGAATATTCCTATCAAAATCGCTTGCGGGAAAGTTCCCCCGAGGATTCAAAAGTTGTTTTTAGATTGCCATGTCGGGTGCCCTACAACATCGGACGGCCAGCCGATTTGGAAATCGGCGATTGGCTCACTCGCTCCCGCTCGTTCGGCCCTTTGGGCCTTGCCTTCGCTTCGCTCCGGCAATCCCTTTCGCGGCTTCCCGAGCCGCTCAAGTCGGCAGGTTTGGAAACCTGCGCTACGCCATCGGGTTCTTTCGTTCGATGTTTCAGGCTCGTATTAGGTTTCAATTCTGGTATAATTTACCTTTATGCCATTTCGCGCACTTGGCCTTGATGCCAGAATTTTGCGGGCCGTCACGGAAGCCGGTTACACGGAGCCGACGCCCATTCAGTCCGCCGCCATCCCGCCTATCATCGCGGGGCAAGACCTCATCGGTATCGCGCAGACCGGCACGGGCAAGACGGCGGCGTTTACGCTGCCTATCCTCACCAGGCTTGCGGCGGCGCAGCCGGGTCAGCGCCGAGGCACAAAGGTCCTGATCATCGCGCCGACGCGCGAGTTGGTGGTGCAAATCGAGGAGAACGTACGGGCTTACGCAAAGCATCTGCCGCTATCGGTGGCCACGGTGTTTGGCGGCGTAGGCGAACAACCGCAAATCCGGGCCTTGCGCGCAGGCACTGACGTGATCATCGCGTGCCCGGGACGGCTGCTGGACTTGATGGGCCAGCGCTGTGCGGATTTCTCGCAGTTGAAATTTCTCGTGCTGGACGAAGCCGACCGGATGCTGGACATGGGTTTTCTTCCGGACATCCGGCGCATCGTGCAACAACTGCCCAAACAGCGGCAGACGCTGATGTTTTCCGCGACATTGTCGAAGGAAATCGAGGCGCTCACGCATGACTTTCAGCGTTCGCCAAAACTCATTCAAATCGGCCGGCGCTCGAACCCGGCCCAAACGGTCACCCAGCTTGTCTATGAAGTGCCCAAGCATTTGAAGACGTCGCTGCTGCTGCATCTGTTGCGAGATCCCCTGATGGAAATGGTGCTGGTATTCTCGCGCATGAAACACGGCGCGGACCGCATCGCGCGGCAACTGGAACAGAAGGGTGTGCGTTGCGCGACGCTGCATTCCAACCGTTCGCAGAACCAGCGGCTGCGCGCGCTGCAAGATTTCAAAGATGGCGCGGTGCGAGTGCTGGTGGCGACGGATATCGCGGCGCGCGGCATTGACGTAGACGGCATTTCGCACGTCGTGAATTACGATTTTCCAATGCATCCGGAGGATTACGTGCACCGCATCGGGCGCACGGGCCGGGCGCATGCGGTGGGCGATGCGATCAGTTTTGTGACGTCCGAAGACCACGGCGAACTGCGCGCGTTGGAACGGTTCATCGGCCGCGGCCTCGTGCGCAAAAAGGCGGAAGGATTCAATTATTCGCAGCCGCCTCAGGCGTTTAATCCCGCGGATGAACCGCGCCGTTTTCAGCACGGGCGCGGGAACGGACAAAACCAAAACCGTCCGCCACGTCCACAAAGTCCACAGCGTCCACAACATTCGGGCCATCCACAGCATCCACAGGGCCCCCAATTTCAGCAGCAGTCGCCGGGTCATGGCGGCCCGCAGCGCCAGCAACATCCGCGCGGTTACGGTGGGCCGCCGCGCCCGCGGCTGGAACGTTCAGGCCGTCGGCGCTGGCGGCGGTGAGGATTTTCCGGCGGCGGGGTCAACGAGCGTCGCGCCTTTGAGCAGGCGGCAGAAATCCTTCTTGCTCGTGTGCAGATGTTTGCCGTCTGAGAACTTGAGATTCGTCGCGGATTTGTAACCGACTTCGAGCCGTTCGAGGTGAACAATGCGGACGTATTCGCCGCCGCATTTCCAAATCTGGCCTTGTTGAAGTTTCACAGGAGGAAAATCCTCTCTCTTGCCGATGAATTCAAGGGAGAGATGAACCTGGCTGTCAGCTCGTTGGTTTTTGTTCCGCTTGAGAATTCAGGCGGGCCGTGAGTTGCTCGACTTGTTTTTCCAGTTCACGAACGCGGTGAATCATGTCCGGAAGTTGCTGGATGGCGATCACCTGCCGCTTGGCCTGCTGGCCGGGTAACGCCGGGATTCCCAAAACTTTTCCGCCGTCCGGAATATCGCGCATGACCCCGGACTTGGCTCCAACCATCGCCTGGTTTCCAAGTTTCAAATGTCCTGCGATCCCCGACTGTGACGCAATGACGACGTAATCGCCCAACCGGGTGCTGCCCGCGAAACCTGACTGGCCCATGACCAGGCAATGACGCCCCATCACAACGTTATGCGCCACGTGCACGAGGTTATCAATTTTTGTGCCCGCCCCAATCACTGTCGACCCCAGCGCTGCGCGGTCAATGGCCGAGTTTGCGCCAATCTCAACATCGTCGTGAATCACGACATTCCCCACTTGCAGCACCTTGCGATGCCGGCCTTCGTCGAAGGTATATCCATAGCCGTCCGACCCAATCACCGTCCCGGCATGAATCGCCACGCGATTCCCGATCATTGTTTTTGAATAAATCACCACGTTGGGAAACAAACAGCAATCTTCCCCAAGATGGGAATCGCGCCCGATATAATTGCCGCCCAGCAAAACCGATCGCGGGCCAATCTGCACACGTGCCCCCACGATACAGTTGGGTCCGATATGCGCTGACGTATCAATTTTAGCCGACGGATCAATCGCTGCGCCGGGATGGATGCCTTGCGGGTGCTGGTCCGGGGGAAAGAAAACCGGCAGCAGCCGTGCTACGGCGATGCGGGCATTGGCTACGCGAATCACCACCTTCTTCGAGGAACTGAAATCACCTGAAACCAGAATGGCTGCGGCTGCGCTTTGCTCTGCCGCCGCGAAATATTCTTCATTGTCCGCAAAGGTGAGATCACCATCGCGGGCATTATCCGCCGTGGCAAATCCGGTTAGCGGCGTAGATCCGTCTCCGGCCACCTGGCCTTTAACGCGTTCGGCAATTTGAGAAGCAGTGAATGACATGGGTCCTTACATAGTGCCGGGAGCGCGAATTTCGAACTCGAACTCGACTGGATGATAAATCCTTTTACCAGACCAACAAGCCAATTCCAAGGGTGCATCTTACTTTTATGCACGTGAACGGGTTGGATAAATG
>Ga0335075_10001717_pt1 | contig 35749 bp, 36 predicted proteins | sample Lox_Sample_24_FD_206723 | JGI IMG/M metagenome (GOLD analysis project Ga0335075, IMG submission 206723) | Soil microbial communities from Loxahatchee National Wildlife Refuge, Florida, United States - Lox_Sample_2.4 | ecosystem: Environmental > Terrestrial > Soil > Wetlands | place: USA...
CGCCCTTGTCGATTGCCATGGCGATGGTCCTCTCTCTCCCATCCTATGGCCCCGCGCACAAAATCCCGGATAGTCCCGATCGAGAAGACGGCGGGTTTCTTCTACACCGTCGAGAGGCGCTGGAAGCCCAAATTTCTGGCCATCATCACTCCCTGCAAATGCGATATGCTCGTTTATCAATATCCGCCACGGACAGCTAACCGACAAACCAATGTCCTTTGCAAATTCAAATCCCCAATCATATTCACGTCGCACAACGTTGGTCAGACTGAGTCCGGCCAAACGTGCTGTAAGTTCTGCGGGCCCATCCATCACTTTTATTCCGCTTCCTGGAATGAGGCTCTGAGCTGATCTGGCTTGGATCATGTATCCCGAGCCGTTGGTCAAGCTCCACGGCCAACGGTAAGATCCAGAATGGAGAGTCTGGATCGAACGGTGCCGGCTCGTGCGTCAAATTGTAAAGCGTCTTGGCGCAGATTTCTTCAAAGGCATACTGACTAAGCGCAAGATCGTCGCCTCCTTTTTCCGCAGCAAGCGTCTTTTGTCTGATCTCTGTAAAGAGCGCATGCGCTTCTTTTCGACGCGACCGGTCATTGGCCAACTCTATCAGCCTTCTGAGAGTGGTCTTGTCGTCGCACCTGGTCTCAAAAAATGTCAGCGGACCAAGCATCGCGGTTATGATATCGGTTGGACGCCTTGTCATCCGGCAACACTACGCGGGGCCGTCGATGCCCGAAAGGGTCGAATTTTCGCGTTCTCCGCCCAGAAAAGAATCTCAGCCATCGCCAGCAGCGATTTTGAGCCCGGCTGGAATACCGACCATTAGCCTCCTCTGGATTGGACCGGGCTGCTTGCCGAATTCATAGGGCTATGGCGTAGACGTAGTGCTCATCATCGTCGGGCGCGGTCCGCCAATCTACGCTGTAGGACGCCAGAGTGTCCGAGTCTTGGCGGCGATACGATGCATGGTACGGCGGCGCTGCGAGCGCGGCCGGAAAAGGAGAGGCGAACCGGATTGAATACAGGCTTCAAATCTCGTATTGTGGTCGCTTGTGACCACCTCGGTGAGAAGACGCCATGCCGACTGTCAATCTCAAAGACGCCAAGGCGGACTTTTCTGGACTCGTCGAGGAAGCGATCAAGGGCGAGTTCGTGACGATCACCTGTCACGGCAAGCCCGCCGCCGTGCTCGTTTCTGTCGAGGCGGCGGAAATCGCGCGCGAGGTGCTCGAAAGGAAGCGTCCGGGCCTTGCCGCCTATCTGCGAACCTTCCCGGGTGGCGAATTCGAGCGGAACCATTCGCCTTCGCGGGATGTGGAACTTTGAGCGGATACCTGCTCGACACCGGTGTCATCTCAATGCTCTCGCCGTCTGCGCCTGCTGCCCCGCCACTTTTTTCGGCTGGCTGGAGCGCATGGACAGGGAGGGCCGGATCTTTCTCTCAGCCGTCACGGTCCATGAAATCGAAAAAGAAATCGCGCTGCTTGAGCACAAGGGCGCGACGGCAAAGGCTGCAGGCTTGAGAGGTTGGCTCTCCGGCCTGATCGCGGGCTACAGCGATAAGATTCTCAATCTAGACGCCGAGGCCGCCACTGTCTCGGGACGCTTGGAAGCCGGCGCGATCGCCAGCGGTCACGCTCCGGGAATGGCCGACGCCATCCTCGCCGGCATTGCGCAGGCGCATGATCTCGTTGTCGTCACCAGCAACGGCCGGCATTTCCGGCCGTTCGGGGTTGGCGTCTCTTCGCCCAACGAGGTTATTGGAACGGGATAACCGAGAAGCCGAGAATCATCGGCTTTACCAGCGATAAGCGCTCCCAACGTGATAGGGCTATGGCGTAGACATAGTGCTCATCATCGTCGGTCGTGGCCCGCCATTTGCAGACGATTGTACGCCACTGTAGCCGTGGCTGCGACATGGTCTCCCATCGCGAGTTGTGGCCGGGAACGGCGTTTGTTCTTGCACCGGCAGGAGTCGGCGAGGATCGTCAGGCGGCCGAGGTGGGCTCGGGATGGAGACGGAAGCCGAGCGCCCGAATTACCTTCATGACAGTGGCGAACTCCGGGTTTCCATTGCTGCTCAGCGCCTTGTAGAGCGCCTGCCGCGTCAAGCCGGTTTCCTCGGCAAGTTGAGACATGCCGCGAGCGCGAGCGACCACGCCCAGCGCATCGGTGATCTCGCCGGCGTCGCCATCCGCGAAGGCGCCGTCGAGATAGGCGAGCATCGCTTCGGGACTGTCCAGGTAGGCGGCCGGATCGAACGGCCGGGTCGCGATGGTCATTTCATACCTCCTTCGCCAGCTTCAGAGCCAAGGCGATGCCCTGAGCCTGAGCGCGCTTGTCGCCGCCGCAGAGCAAGACGATCAGGAGACTCCCGCGCTGCACGTAATAGACCCGGTATCCGGGGCCATCATGGATACGAAGCTCGCTGACACCCTCGCCAACCGGCTTTCCGTCGCCGGGATTGTCGAGCGCCAAGCGGCGCACCCGGCGAGCGACTTCCGCCCTGGCCCGAGCGTCCCGCAGACGTAACCGTCCGGTCGAGCACGTGGACCCGGGCTCAACCCGCTGCTTTTGTAACTGTGAATGTGGGCTTCGCTAGTGACAGCACGTCAATGCAGGTCCAGCCTGTTATGAAGCGATAGTGTTTCATTGCAGGAAGGGAGAGCTTCAGCGCCTCAGATTGCTGAGCCCAGAACGCTGAGCCGGTAACCTCGTACGCGAGGTGATCAGGGACAAGTCCAACGTTTCGCGTATCCGCTTCTGTGCTGATTGGCATTTCGTCGAGCAGGCGCACGACTTCAGCGCGATCGAAGCTCAGTCGAAGCACGTGCCCATCGTTATCAGGTATCAGAAAGTCAGCCGTGATTCTTCGGCTTTTATCCCAATGAAAGCTCAAGACGTCGCTTTGACTGGAGTGGATCAGAGCCGGGATCTCCATGGGGATATAGTTCGGCATTCGCGGCCCCTCAGTCAGTCTCGTTCACCGTCGACCGACCTGTCTGCCACGGCATGATCTCGTCGATTCGGGTGATCGGGTGCTGCGGGACGAGAAGGCGGGCGCGCGGACGGCGGAGCGACCGGAAAAAGCGTACCGGAGCCGCGATACCCGCGCCGGTCGGGATCGCTCAGGCTGTCGCGCTGATGCGGTGCTCCATCAGGCGCGGCATCAGCTCGACGAGATTGCAGGGCCGGTGGCGGATGTCGAGCTGATAGAGAAGGATGTCGTCCCACGCGTCTCTGACCGCGCTCGGGCTGCCGGGCAGCGCGAAGAGATATGTCCCGCCGGCCACTCCGCCAAGCGCACGCGACTGGATCGTGGAAGTACGGATCTTGTTGTAGCTCAGCATGCGAAACAGCTCGCCAAATCCCTCGATTTCTTTTTCCAGGACGCGTTGGAACGCCTCCGGCGTGACGTCGCGGCCGGTGATCCCGGTGCCGCCGGAAGTGATGACGACGTCGATCAAAGGATCGGCGATCCAGGTCCGAAGTCTCGCTTCGATCCGGTTGGCGTCATCCGGCTCGATCGCGCGGGCGATCAGATGGTGGCCAGCCTTGGCGATCCGATCGGCGAGAGTGTCGCCTGACGTATCATTCTCCGCCGTGCGGGTATCCGAGATGGTGAGCACGGCGATGTTGACGGGCTGAAACTGACGGCTTTCATCGATGCCAGCCATGGCAGACACTCCCGGCCCGTTCACTGACGGTCTCTGTTGAACGAGATTAGCAACGCCCGAGGCGGCGCGACAGCGCCGCGGGGGGAATCGGCCAGAAGCCCCATTGATCTAGCGGAAGGCGTCTCCCGCCAGCGTCATGCCGCCCGGATCTTCCTCGGTCGTGAAGCGCGGGAACTCCCCCTCCGCCAAGGCATCGAGGCTGGGTGTCGGCAAGCCCAGGCGCTCCGCATAAATCCAGGTGTAGGTCAGCGTCGTTTCGACGAAGTGCCGGGTCTGTCCGTTGGGAATCGCCTCGATGAAGAGCAGCGGGTCCCCCTGGTCGTTGATCGATTGGACCCAGGATGCGAAGTTCCCCGGCCCGCCATTGTAGCTGCCCAGGACCTTCAACAGGTCCTGCCGCACGCTCGCCTGCCTGGCCAGATAGAGAATGTAGCGTTGACCAAGCTCGAGATTGACCGCCGGATCGTCGAGCGCGCTGCCCCAATGCCCTGCCACGGCGGCTGCCGTGCTGGGCATGAGCTGCATCAGTCCGCGGGCGCCTGTCCGGGAGACGGCGCCCGCCTCAAAGTTCGATTCCAGCTTGGTCAGCGCGTAGACGAGCGCAGGATCGATGGTGAATCCCCCGACGGGTGAGAGGGACGGCAGGGGAAGCGCCGGCAGCCCGGCCCTCTTTTGTTTCGGCGTCGCCGAGAGGAGCTCGGAGATATGCGCGGCGAACCCGAGCAGCCCGGAGTGGGCGGCGACCAGCATGACCGCTCTTCCGAGCGCGGCGTCGGACTGGATTTCGGGCCAGAGGGTAGCGAGCTCGGCCTCGGCGAACCCGGTTTCGCCGACCTCGAGGAGGGCAAAGGCGCGCCATCCGGCGGCGGTCGCTGCCACGGCGTCTATATCGGCCTCGCCGAGGGTCGGCCGTCCTCCGCCCGGGGCGAACCCAAATCCGAGCATGCGGGATGCCAGAAGACCGTAGAAACAGTTGCACTCACCGGCCGCGCGCTGGACCCAGGGCAGCCATTCGGCCGGGCGATCGAGATAGAGCTCCGCGCGCGCCATCCAGAAGGATGCGGCGGCGACCAGGGGTGGTCTTGCATCTTCCGCCGCGACGGCGGTTCGGAAGAAGTCGCGCGCCGTCTCAATCCGGCCGAGGCGCCAAGCGGCCAAGGCTGCCACATAGGCGGCGGCACCACCTGTCGTGCCGCCGGTTTCCCGGCTTGCCGCCCCCGCCAGGGCAAGCGCCCTGCCATCCGCGTTCTGGGTGAACAGCGCGTGCGCCACGATCGCCTTCAATGTGGCGGCGTGGGAGGCCGTCAGGCCGCGGGTGCGGGCGATGAGCGAGAGCGCGGAGCTGATTTCCCCGGCGGCCGCACGATCCGCGATGGCGACCGCCAAGGAGGAGATTCCGTCGGTTTCGGCTTCCACCGGGCCGGAGATGCATGCGGCACCCGTCCCCGGCGCAAAGCCTGGCGAAGGCAGCCCTGCAACCTTCGGCGGCGGCGGGAGCGGGGCGCCTCGTGCCAGCTTCCGCCGAAGGAGTTCATAGATTGCCGGCGCCGGGGCCTGGTCCGCGTATTGCCGGAGCCATGATTCGAGCTGGGCCGGGGTGGTGATCGTGTAGGGCCCCAGATATCGCTCGGCGAGGATGCTGCCGAGCAGAGTCCTGTCCGAGAGTGCGTCAGTTGCCCTCTCGGCGGCGGTGATCCGCCCTTTTCTTTGCAGCGAAAAAATTGCCCGAACCGCTGCCGCCTGGCTGGGCGAAAGTGGCTGCGGCAATTCGACCTCGGCACCGTTCGGCGGCGTGGCGCGCGGCACGGCCATCGCGGTTTGCGGGAGATTTTGCGCGTGGCCGGGAGATGCTACGGCGCTGGCCATCAAGGTGGCCCCCGCGATGATAGCCCGGACAGCGAACAGGCGGGAAATCGTCTGGCCAGCCGCTAGCATGGTTGGCGGCCCTACACGGCGCAATCCTGCGAAGCAACCGCCGTTGGCGAGACGAATCCAGAAATACGAGATATTGCGATGCAATACCAGGGGTTAGCCCGTGACATGGTGCTCACAAATTCGTGATCTGTCACTTTGTGATGATCGGGGTTGCCGTGATTCAGGCCCCCCGGTCAGGAACAAGGGAGGGGTCAGGGGCCAAGGGGGTCAGGGACAGAGGATCCGGCGCAGCAGAAGCAGGTCGTGCCAGGCGCTCCGCTTCGCTGCCGGGGTGCGCAAGAGGTAGGCCGGGTGGTAGGTGGGGAGCGCCGGTACCGGATCGGCCAGGCCTGGAACATCGACCCTGGTCCAACGGCCGCGCAACTGTGTGATGCCCTGGGTCGTTCCGGTCAGAGCGCGGGTTGCCATGGCCCCGAGCAGGAGAAGGTGGCGGGGCCGCAGCAACATGAGATGGCGGAGGAGGAACGGGAGGCAGAGCGCTATCTCCTGGTCGGAAGGCGTCCGGTTGCCGGGGGGGCGCCAGGGCAGGACGTTGGTTATCAGCAGGCTTCGCCGGTCGAGCGCGATGCTGGCCAGCATGGCGTCGAGGAGGTGACCGGCCGGTCCGACGAACGGCAGGCCGGTGCGATCCTCTTCGGCGCCGGGTGCCTCCCCGATCACCACCAGCCCGGCATCCGGATTGCCGTCGGCGAAGACGAGATTGGTCGCGGTTGCGCGCAGCGCGCAGCCGTCGAAATCGGCGAGCGTCCGGCGCAGTTCATCCCGGGTCGCCGCGCTGTTGGCGAGCTTCCACGCGCGCGCGGTGGCCCCATCCTCGGGGATGCGCGGCAGCGCGACCGTCTCGAGTGGCGGGGGCCGCGAGGCGAGCCGGTCCTGCGGCGTTGCCGCCAATGCCGCATCGGCTCCCCAAGCGAGCTGCAGTTCCAGGGCCGTCAGTGCGTCCATCGTTGCATTCCGGGCCTCGTGTTCCGATTCCGAAGTTCGCGGCATTGGAATACGGCGGGAATCGGGAGACCAGATCTTTATTTCGAGTGGCCTGCCCGAGCGGATTCACGCGCGCGATTGCCACGCACCGATTGACCGAGGGGTGGCCACGTACCGGGTGACGCAGTAGGACGATGGCGGATGACAGACACCCGGGAATCGATGCTGTTCGACGTGGTGGTGGTCGGCGCCGGTCCAGCCGGCCTTGCCGCGGCGATCCGCCTGAAGCAGTGTCGGCCGGAGAGCACGGTCTGCGTCCTGGAAAAGGGCGCGGAGGTCGGTGCGCATATCCTTTCCGGTGCGGTGATCGAACCGCGCGCGCTCGACGAATTGCTGCCGGGATGGCGCGAGAACGAGCCCCCGCTCACAACTCCTGCACGTGACGATCGTTTTCTCTGGCTGACGGCCGAACGCGCGGTCCGCCTGCCGACCCCCCGCCCGATGCGAAATGACGGCAACTTCGTGGGCTCTCTCGGGAATCTCTGTCGTTGGCTTGCCCGCCGTGCGGAAGCGCTCGGTGTCGAGATCTATCCCGGGTTCGCGGCCGCCGAACTGATCGAGGAAGGCGGGTGCATTGCCGGCGTGGTCACCGGCGACATGGGGGTCACGAAATCGGGGGCACACGGGGCCAATTTCCAGCCGGGAATGGCGCTCCGCGCCCGCTTCACGCTGTTCGCCGAGGGGTGCCGCGGATCTCTGACCAAACGTCTGCTCGCGCGCTTCGATCTGGCCAGAGGCTGCGATCCGCAAACCTACGCCATCGGCGTCAAAGAACTATGGGAGGTTCCGCCGGATAGGCATCAACCCGGCTTGGTGATTCACACGATCGGCTGGCCGCTCGATCGGGGCACCTATGGCGGTTCGTTTCTCTATCACTGGGGTGAAGGTTGGATCTCGACCGGGTTCGTGATCGGGCTGGACTATCGCAATCCCTGGCTTTCGCCATTCGAAGAAATGCAGAGGTTCAAGACCCATCCGGCCATTCGTGGACATTTCACCGGCGGCCGACGCATCAGCTATGGTGCGCGCGCGCTGAATGAAGGCGGGTTACAATCCATTCCGCGGCTCGTGTTCCCCGGCGGAGCGCTGATCGGGTGCGCGGCCGGCTTTCTGAACGTCGCCAAGATCAAGGGCACGCATACGGCGATGAAGTCCGGGATGCTGGCTGCCGAAGCCGTCGCGCGGGCGCTGCAAGATGGTGGGGAGACGATTCTCTCCGGCTATGAGGAGGCGCTGGCGGCGAGCTGGGTATGGAGCGAACTTGCCGGCGTACGCAATGTGCGGCCTGGCTTTGCCCGCTTCGGACTGTGGGGAGGGCTGGTCAATGCGGCGCTCGAGACATATGTGTTCCGCGGACGCGCGCCCTGGACGCTGCATCATCGCCACCCTGATCACACGACGCTGGTCGAGGCGGATCGAGTGCCGCGCATTGCGTATCCAAAGCCAGATGGCGTGCTGACCTTCGACCGACTTTCTTCCGTCTTCATCAGCAACACCAACCACGAAGAAGATCAGCCTTCACATCTCAGGCTGACCAGTCCCGAGCAGGCCATCGCCGTGAACTGGCAACACTATCGAAGCCCGGAGACGCGCTATTGCCCTGCTGGCGTCTACGAAATTGCCGATGAGGCGCGCCCATCTCTCAGCATCAACGCGCAGAACTGCCTGCACTGCAAGACCTGCGACATCAAGGATCCGGGCCAAAATATCGACTGGGTAGTGCCGGAAGGGGGCGGCGGCCCCAATTATCCGCCGGGAATGTAGCCCTCTCCGGACCGCCTCTGCTAAAGGATGATGTGATGCCGAAGCTATGCCTCCTCAGCCGTGTCACCCTGCTCGCGCTGAGCCTGCTTTCCGCGTGCGCGGCCCGCGGCGTTGCGGTCAGCGATCCGGCGACGGCTGGCAATGGCTACGGTGCCTTCCTTGACGCGCGGCTTGCCGACAGCCTCTTCGCGCTCCCGGAAGCGGCGCGATTCTACCGCCAGGCTTCGGCTGCGGACCCGAGCGATACCGTGCTGCGCAGGCAGGCATTTCTCTTCAGTTTCATGGCGGGCGATCCGGATGCGGCGGCGCTGGCGGCCAACGTGTCCGACGATCCGGTGGCGATGCTGGTGCTGATCAGCGAGGCGGTGCGCAGAGGCGATTGGCCGACGGCCATCGCCCGCATCCATGACCTGCCGCAGGGCGATCCGACGCAGGTGTTGTCTCCGCTTCTCCTTGCCTGGGCTGAACAGGGTGCCGGCGAGACGGATGAAGCTCTCGGCACATTGCAGCCCTTCCTTTCCGGACCCGGGGTGCAGGGCATCTTCGTCCTGCACGCGGCGTTGATTGCAGACCTTGCCGGGCGCACGGCGCTTGCGAATAAATATTACGCAGCCGCCGAGAAGGGATTCAACGGGACGAACCTGCGGCTGGCAACGATCCTGGCAAGCTGGGAGGCCCGCCAGGGTGATCCGGAAGCGGCCCAGGCGACGCTTGCCGCGCTTGACGCCGAGAACGGCGAGGTGGCGATCGTCGTCCCCGCGCTTGCGAAGACATTGTCTGAGCGCCCGGTCGCGACGGCGAGCGACGGCATGGCCGAGGCCTTCCTTGCCATCGCGGCGAGCCTTCGCCAGCAGGATTCGCCGGATTTTTCCATTGTCATGCTGCGCCTTGCACTTGCCTTGCGGCCCGACCTCACCGCGGCCAGGCTGCTGCTGGCCGATGCTCTTGACGCGCAGGGGCAACCGGCGGCGGCTCTTTCGGTGCTGGAACCGGTGCCGGCGTCAGATCCTCTGACGGCCTTTGTCGATCTTCGCCGAGCGATGCTGCTGGATGCCGTCGGCAAGACGACGGAGTCCCTCGCGCTGCTCGGTCGATTGGCGACGCGCTATCCCGACCGGCCGGAGCCGCTCGAGGTCAAGGGGGATGTGCTTCGTGCGCACGAGCGCTGGAACGAGGCCGTCGAGGCCTACAGCGGCGCGATCTCGCGGCTGGGCCAGCGACGACCTTCCGACTGGATCCTGTTTTATGATCGCGGCATCGCCTATGACCAGATTCACAACTGGCCCTCGGCGGAGGCCGATTTTCGGGAAGCGCTCGCGCTCGCGCCCAATCAGCCTTACGTTTTGAATTATCTTGGCTATTCCTGGGCCGTGCAGGGCCGGCATCTGGCCGAGGCGAGGCAGATGATCGCCAAAGCGGCGGAACTTCGCCCGAATGACGGAGCGATTCTCGACAGCCTCGGCTATGTGATGTTGCGGCAGGGAGACGTTCCGGGTGCGGTGCAATGGCTGCTGCGTGCCGTGACCCTCGAACCTGACGATCCCACGATCAACGGCCATCTCGGCGACGCGTACTGGGCGGCCGGCAACAAGCTCGGAGCGTGGTACCAGTGGCAGCACGCGCTGACGATGAACCCAAGCGCGAGCGAGGCGGCGGTGTTGGAATCGAAGCTGAGAAGCGACTATGGAACCCTGGGCAGCGGCGGGGCGCCGGCACTGCCGGCCCAGTCGACGGGCAATCCTTGAGCCGCCGTGCCTGAAGAGGACGCTCCGGCCAAGGTCAATCTCTTTCTGCACGTCACCGGGCTTCTTCCCAACGGCTATCACACGCTCGACAGCCTGGTGGTGTTTGCCGATGTCGGGGATCGGGTCGCCGTCAGTCCGGCGCCCGGGCTGGGACTTGTGATTGATGGTCCCTTCGCCGCGCGCTTGCCCGTGGACGATGACAACCTTGTCATGCGGGCGGCGCGGAGGCTCGCCGCCGCCGCCGGCATCGCGGCTGGTGCCTCGCTTCGTCTGACGAAGCAACTGCCGCCTTCCGCCGGGCTTGGCGGCGGGTCGGCCGATGCCGGAGCAGCACTTCGATTGCTCAGGCGCTTCTGGAAGTTGCCCGGGGGATGCGCCGATCTGATGTCTCTTGCCCCAGGCCTCGGTGCGGATGTTCCAGCCTGCCTGGCTTCGGTTCCGGCGCGGATGAGCGGCATCGGCGAATTGCTTGGCCCCGCCCCGGCGTTGCCGGCATTCGGGCTTTGCCTTGTCAATCCGGGACTCCCGCTGGCAACGAAAGAGGTTTTTGCGGCGCGGAAGGGAGGTTTCTCGAAGCCGGCGCAGCTTCCCTCCGCCTGGGGTGATGCGTCCTCACTCGCGACGTGCCTGGCCGGCTTGCGGAACGATCTTGAAAGCCCGGCGATCGGCCTCTGCCCGCCCATTGCGACCGTCCTGCAGGCGCTCAGGGCCGAGCCGGGATGCCTGCTGGCGCGCGTGACGGGCTCCGGGGCGACCTGCTTCGGTCTTTTTGCGGATGCAGGGGCGGCGAAGCGCGCTGCCGGCCGAATCAGCCGGGCCGATTGGTGGTGCTGGGGAGGCGGGCTTGTGCATCCCGCACCATGAGCGCGCGGTGACACGGAATACGCGGATGAGAGGCCGCGGCGGCTTCGCGAACGCAGGCGAGCGCTGCTATAAGGGTGCCCGATGACCCTGCCATTCGTGCTGCCGGCCTGGATGCCGTGGTGGCTGCCCATGCTGGTTCTGGCGCTGGGCGTCCTCTACCTGCTTGCTTTCCTGCTCATGCCCTTCAGCGTCTTCGGACTGAAAGGGCGGCTGGAAGGCGTCGAGGCGCGGCTGGACGAGATCCAGATGGAACTTCGCCGACTGGCGCTGCGCCTTCCGGAACCTGCGGGCGACGGCGCTTACGAGGAGGAGCCGGTTGCATTGCCGTTGCCGCCTCGTCGTTCGGCAGCCGGGACGAGGCGTCCGCCCATTCCGCCCGCACCTCAGATTCCTGTCGAGCAGGATGCGCTGAGATCTGCATCGGCTTTTGAAGGCCGCCATGAGCTTGGCGCGCGGGCCACGCGGGCGCGCGCTGAACCGCGTCTCGACTGGCCGCCGCAGTGACGCGCTCATGAGGGACGTTGCTGCGGGTACGTGACAAGCACCCTCGGGCTCGATTACGCTCCTGTCGAGATCGATAGCGACAGGCTCTGGCATGCGGTTCGATCAATGGAGGCATGCTTCTCGTCCGCGGCTGGAATGCCGGCTGCCGCACGGCCTCTTTCATATGCCTGGCACCGAGGCGCACTGTGGCCCCTAAGGACGGCCTCTCCGATGAAACCTCGGCAGGGGTGGGAGATCTCGAGCAGACACGGAGGGAGGTGAGCCGGCCGATCGATCCGGTGGCGGTGGTGGTTCGCCGGGTCGATGCCATGCTCCGCCGCTGCTACGCGATACAGGAATTCTCCGACGAGCCGTTGTGCATTCTCCGTCTGTCGCGCGAGCGGGCGGGGCGGGAGCTTCTGTTGTCCGATGGCACCGCGATCATCCCGGGCGAGCCGGTGGGTGAGCTTCATTTCTGGAGCGAGCACATGGCGGCCTTTGCGGGCTACGGGCCCGACCTTGCCTGGGCCGTGGAAACCTATCGGCGCCTGAAGCTGTCATTCGGACTTCTCGCAGCGGCGCTGGACGGGGATTCGAAGTGGCGCGATATCCGGGCGGTGTTTGCCCGATGGGCGTTCGCGGGTGCCTTTGACGCCAGTCATCAACGACGGCTGATCGAAGAATTTGGGCTCGATATCTTCCCGCCTGACAGCCGGATCGGCCATCGCCTGCACGACCTGATGCAGGATTTCCTGCTGTGGGGCATGCTGCGCGCCTTCAATCCCGGAGCGCTGAGGAGTCACGATTTCTTCCGCTCGCGACAGGAGCTTTGGATTTCCAAGCCGAGCGTGCTGGCCCGCTTCCCGCCGGGGCAGTCCTGCGGTGCCGCGATCGAGCGCGGCCCACGCCCTTGCGCCGAGCGGCGCGTGGCGTATTGACGCCGGGATGTCGATTCGATGTCAGGACGACTGGAGAGAACGGCAATGCGTGTGAGTGTGGTGCAGATGAGTCCCGGCCACGACAAGGGAGAGAACATCTCCCAGGCGGCACGCCTGATCGAGGCCGCAACGACCTCCGATCGGCCGGACATGCTTGGCCTGCCGGAAGTCTGGACCTGCCTTGGCGGGGATCGGGCGGCGAAGTTCGACCAGGCCGAAGCCCTGCCGGCGGCAAATTCAAACGAGCCGGGCGGGCCGGCCTATGAGTTCCTGCGCAGGACCGCACGAGAGCGGCGAATCCACCTGCATGGCGGGTCGATCGCGGAGAAGGATGGCGAGCGGCTGTTCAACACGACCTTGGTGTTCGATCCGGACGGGCGCGAGATCGCGCGCTACCGCAAGATTCACCTGTTCGACATCACGACGCCCGATGGCAGCGGCTATCAGGAAAGTGCGACATTCGGCGCCGGCGAAAAGGTCGTCACGTGCGAAGCGCGCGGTGTGCGGATCGGGCTTGCGATCTGTTACGATCTTCGGTTCGCGGAACTTTTTCTGGCGCTCAGGCGCGCCGGCGCGGAGATGATTTTCCTGCCGGCCGCGTTCACACGCGAGACCGGCAAGGATCATTGGGAGGTGCTGGTCCGGGCACGGGCGATCGAGACTCAATGCTGGTTCGCCGCACCTGCGTGCTACGGCAGGCACCAGAGTGCGGGGGGCGAGTGGCGATGGACCTATGGTCATTCGCTGCTCTGCGATCCGTGGGGCCATGTCGTGGCCAAGGTTTCGGACGGTATTGGCTGGGCGACGGCACGGATCGACCAGGCGGTGACCGCACGCGTGCGCGCCGATATGCCTGTTCTCGATCACCGCAGGCTTGCCTGAGCGGGGCGATCAGCGCTGCAAGGCGAGGGGCGTCGGGGTTCTGGAACGACCGGAGGGTCGGCGGGTGGCAGATATTGCGTTTCTGGCGTCTGCGTCGCCATCTGCCCAGCAGCGGCTCGAGCGGCTGGTGGCCCGGTTCGGCACGGCGCCTTTGAATCAGGCGAAGGTCGTCGTCGCTCTCGGCGGCGACGGTTTCATGCTCGAGACGTTGCACAGCATGTTGGACCATGGGCTTCCGGTCTACGGCATGAACTGCGGCTCGGTCGGATTTTTGATGAACGGCTATGCCGAGTCAGGTCTTTCCGATCGCCTGGCCGAGGCGCAGAAGACAATCCTCCATCCATTGCGCATGCAGGCCGTGACCGCCCAAGGCGAAGTCGTGGATGCCCTGGCATTCAACGAAGTCAGCCTGCTCCGGCAATTGCGCCAGGGTGCCAAGATCAGGATCTCGGTGGATGGCCGGGTGCGGCTCGAGGAGTTGATGTGCGACGGAATCCTGATTTCGACACCGGCGGGTTCCACGGCATATAATCTTTCCGCGCACGGACCGATCGTGCCGCTTTCGGCCAATCTTCTGCCGCTCACTCCGATCAGCGCGTTTCGCCCCCGGCGGTGGCGGGGCGCACTGTTGCCGAGTACGGCCAAGGTGGTGTTCGAGGTCCTGGATGCGGTGAAGCGTCCGGTCGCGGCGGTGGCGGATTTCACCGAAGTACGCGAAGTGGTGCGGGTCCTGGTGCATGAAGATCGCTCGCTCTCGGTGAGCGTATTATTCGATCCCGACCAGGCGCTTTCGGAACGCATCATCGCCGAACAGTTCACGGCCTGATTTTTTGCCGGGGACGCGTGGCGGCGGCGCCCGGCCAGCAGCGCGAAGAAGCGGTTGCGATCAGAGAATGACAACCCGCTTCAGGACTTTCTGCCATCCGCCTTGGTCGAGGCCATGGCGCGCGACGTTTCATCCCGCGGGCGGTTGATCAGGATCAAGGCGCCCGAGGCCGGCATGCACAGAATGTGGGCCATGGTGGGCGGAAGGAAGCCGGGCCATGGATGACGATCTCCTGTTGCAGCAGCGCGTGCTCGATGAGCTTCAGTTCGAGCCGAGCGTCGCGGCGGCGCATATCGGGGTGAGCGCACATGGCGGGATCGTCACGCTGGCGGGTCATGTGGGGAGCTTCCGGGAGAAATATACGGCCGAGCGCGCGGTCCGCCGCGTGCGGGGCGTCAAGGCGGTGGCGATGGAGCTCGATGTGAGGCTGCCGGAGGACAGCAAGGTGGCCGACGACGAGATCGCCGAGCGCGCGGTGCGCATCCTCAACTGGGACGTTTCGGTTCCCGCCGACAAGATCACCGTGCGGGTCGAGCACGGAATGGTGACGCTGGGTGGCGAGGTTGCCTGGCAATTTCAACGCGGCGCCGCCGAGCACGACATCCACAAGCTGAGTGGCGTACGGGGCGTGATCAACAATATCAGCCTCGCTCCGCCGGTTGAGGCCGAGGACGTGCACGCGAAGATCCGCGCCGCGCTCGAGCGGCATGCCGAAATCGAGGCGAGCAATGTCGGCGTGGTTGCGACCGGGGGAAAGGTGACGCTGACCGGCACGGTGAGGGACTGGATGGAGCGCGAGGAGATCGTGCGTGCCGCGTGGGCGGCGCCCGGGGTCACCGAGGTCGCGGACGAACTGGTCGTGGTGGGGATTTGAGGGGCAGGACGCTGGCTCTTGTCCGGTGCCGCGTGATGCCAATCTGCCAATTCTGCGAGGGCAATTCTGCGGGGGTATCCGGAGAGGCGCCCTCGTCGGGCTAGGCTGAAAGATGGAGAAGAGAGATGGCTCAGTTGCCGGTTGAAAAGAAGCAGGCTCCTTCACCGCGCGTGGCCGATCCGTTCAGGGCGTTCCGGAGCGAGATGGATCGCCTGTTCGATCGGTTCACGTCCGGCTTCGGGTTCCCCGCGCTGCGACGGATGGCGGATGTCGAATCGGGCTGGCCTGAGGCGTGGCCATTCGCCGAGGGCGGGATGCCGGCGGTCGACGTGACCGAGAGCGCGGCAGGCTACAAGATCACGGCCGAGTTGCCGGGCATGACCGAGAAGGATATCGAAGTTTCGGTGAGCGACGAGACGGTCACGGTGAAGGGCGAGAAGCGCGCGGAACGCGAGGAGAAGGGTGAGAACCGCTATCTGTCCGAGCGCAGCTATGGCGCCTTCCAACGCAGCTTCGCCCTGCCGCGCGGTATCGATCGTGACAAGGTGGCGGCGAATTTTGCCAACGGCGTGCTGACGGTCATGTTGCCGAAGACGCCGGAAGCGCAGAAGCAGGAGAAGAAGATCGAGGTGAAGGCGGGCTGACCGCCCTTCGGAACAGACGTTACGTGGAAGGCGCGGGGAGGAGCGGCGGGCCGGTGGGGCGGGCGCGTTTGCGGATCTGCTGATCGAGCGGGCCCGGGACCTCGATGTCGATCTCCAGCAGTGACACCGCCTGCCCGCGCTCCAGCTTCACCTGCACCTTGTCGTCTTCCACCGTGAGATGCTTCGAGATCACTTTCAGGATCTCGTCGCGGAGGACGGCGAGCAACTCGGAATCGCCGCCATTGCCACGTTCGTGCGAGAGCAGCACCTGCAGCCGCTCCCGCGCCACCGGCGCCGAGCGGCGGCGACGGAAGAACGAGAACAAGTTCATGCGATGGCCCTTCGCCCGAGCAGCCGGCTGATCAGGCTGCGTTTCTGGCTGGGAAACGTCATCACCACCGTCTCGCCGCGCAGACGGCGCGCGGCATCCGCATAGGCACGGGCCGGCAAGCTGGTCGGGTCGTTGAGTGTGACCGGCACGCCGAGGTTGGATGCACGCAGCACGTCCTCGCTCTCGGGGATGATGCCCAAAAGCGGGATCGACAGGATCTCCAGCACGTCCTCCACCTTGAGCATCTCGCCGCGCACCGCGCGGGCGGCGTCGTAGCGGGTCAGCAGCAGGTGCTTGTCGATCCGCTCGCCCCGCTCCGCACGCTCGGTCTTCGAGTCGAGCAGGCCGATGATGCGGTCGGAATCGCGGACCGAAGAGACTTCCGGGTTGGTCACGACGACCGCGACATCGGCATGGCGCATGGCGAGCGTTGCACCCCGCTCGATGCCAGCCGGGCTGTCGCAGATCACCCAGTCGAACTTTTCCCTGAGTTCGGCGATAACCTTGGTGACCCCTTCCGGCGTCAGCGCGTCCTTGTCGCGGGTCTGGGAGGCGGGCAGCAGCGACAGCGTCTCAATTCTCTTGTCGCGAATCAGCGCCTGGTGCAGCTTGGCGTCGCCCTGCACCACGTTGATGAGGTCGAAGACCACGCGGCGCTCGGCGCCCATGACCAGATCGAGATTGCGCAGGCCGACATCGAAATCGACCACCACCACGTGCTCGCCAGCCTGTGCCAGGGCGGCGCCGAGGGCCGCAGTGGAGGTGGTTTTCCCGACACCGCCCTTACCGGATGTGACGACCAGGACTCGGGCCATCTGCACTCGCTCCTTTGTGACGCCCGTGTCCCGATTCTGAACTTTGCCACCGCCTTCAGGCGACGGGATCGGGGCACCGGCACTTGTTGTCAGTGGCCTGCTGATCCCCTTCGTTCGCCGTGAAGCGCGGCGAACTACGGGGGCAGGCCACTCACTCAATCCAACGCGGCGATCATCAGCGATTCACCGTCGAGCCATGCCTGCACGGCTGCGCCGCGCAGCCGCGGCTCGATCTCATCGGCAGTGCTATAGAGCCCGTCGATCGCCAGAAATTCCGCTTCCAGCCTGCGACAGAAGATGCGGGCGCGGCTGTTGCCCTTGAGACCGGCAAATGCGCGGCCACGCAGCGTTCCGTAGACATGGATCGAGCCCGTGGCGACGATTTCCGCGCCCGAGGAGACCGAACCGACGACGGTCAGGTCGCCATGCTCGAACACCACCGACTGGCCGGAACGGACCGGCCGGTCGATTACCAACGCGTTTGGCTCCTTGGCCGAGGCGGCGGGAGGTGGGGGGCGGATTTCCACCGGCTTGCCGCTGGCGCGGGTATTGGCGAGCGGGCGGATGCTGTCCTTGATGCCGCTCCAGGAGGGGTGTGCGCCCTCGGTGCCGATGATGCGGATGCCGCGCTGTTCGAGTTCCTCCAGAAAGCCGGCGATATCGGGTGTTGTCGATGGCAGCGCGGTGAGATCGACGATCACCGCGCGCTGTTCGAAGAAAGACGGCGCGGCGCTGATCTGCGCATCCAGCGCGCCGAGCCATTCCGGCAGCGGCGGTTCCGGGCTGAGCACAATCGCCATCAGCGACCGGCCGCGGACTCGGATCTTCGGACGCGACTCGGACGCTTCATTCATCCTATCCCGGTATCCGGGTGGAGGGGCAGGCGTCAACATCAAAAAGCGGTCACGCATTCGATCGACGATTGTGCGGAATCGGAATGAATGTCCGGGACCGGAATGCGCGGATTGCATGCCGCGTCCGGTTGAGGTTGTCATCGCTCCGATGGATTGCGATCGAGGCGGGCGGCACGGTTCGGGGCATTGGCGCGTTGCGTTCTGGTATGATCGTTCTAGAATGCAGCGCGGGAGCGCGTGCAGCAGGATGCTGGGCGCGGAAACGGAGCGAGGGTCATCGTGACAACACTCTTCGACACGCCGCTCGAACCGCCGCACCTGCAGCGGAACGCGGATGATTTCGCGACGGTGAAAGAGATCGCTGAAGGCGGCAAGGACCACCCGGTGCTGATGCTGAACATGAACCGCTACATGGCGAACGCCGGCTTTCCGGACCGCGGCGCGTATCATGCATACATCACCGGCCTCGGTCCGTTTCTGGAAGGTGCGGGCGCGAGGCTGCTGTGGCGATTCCCCGTCTTCGGCCAGGCGGTCGGCGAGCAGAAGATCGACGAGATCATCGCCTGTTGGTACCCGCTGCATCGGGTGTTTCTTCGCCTCTATGACGCACCGGGAGCGGTCGAGAATTTCGAGCGCAAGCGCCTGTGCGTCGCATACGCCGTGATCCATCGCTGCCCGGGCGAGCGGCCTCCGTTCGCACCGTCTGCATAAGACAAGCGGATCGCCCGGCGGTTTCGCCCAGCGATTCCCGTGGGGGCCACATCGCTTCTTCGCGCCGGTCACGGAGTGGTGCCGGGCGATGGCGGACGGCTGCTCATTGGCCACACCCGCGCCGCCGGGCTGCAAAGCGTCGGCCGGGGCGACATCGGCGATCGAGGAGGGGCTTGCCAGGGTCGCGGCCTTCCACCTTGCTGCATACGGGACCGGAGCATCGGAAGAGCGCATTCCAATGAAAAAGATCGGTTTCCTTTCGTTCGGACATTGGACTCTCTCGCCGCAATCCGAGACACGCTCGGCGGCGGATGCGCTTCTGCAATCCATCGACCTGGCGGTCGCGGCCGAAGAGCTGGGCGCAGACGGAGCCTTCTTCCGGGTTCATCACTTTGCCCGCCAGCTTGCTTCGCCATTCCCGCTTCTTGCGGCGGTTGGCGCGAAGACGCGGCGCATCGAGATCGGTACGGCGGTCATCGACATGCGCTACGAGAACCCGCTCTATATGGCCGAGGATGCGGGCGCGGCCGACCTCATCGCCGGCGGGAGGCTGCAACTCGGGATCAGCCGGGGCTCACCCGAGCAGGTGATCGACGGATGGCGCTATTTCGGTTACCGCCCGGTGGAGGGTGAGAGTGACGCGGACATGGGCCGGCGCCACGCGGAGGTCTTCCTCGGCGTGTTGCGCGGCGCGGGCTTCGCGCAGCCAAACCCGCGCCCGATGTTCCCCAATCCGCCGGGCCTGTTGCGCCCGGAGCCTTATTCGGAGGGCCTGCGCGATCGGATCTGGTGGGGCGCCGGGTCCAACGCCACCGCCGTTTGGGCGGCGAAGCTCGGGATGAACCTGCAAAGCTCGACCCTCAAGGATGACGAGACGGGCGAGCCGTTCCACGTGCAGCAGGCCGCCCAGATCCGCGCCTTCCGCGCTGCGTGGAAAGAAGCCGGACACGCGCGCGAGCCGCGGGTTTCGGTGAGCCGGAGCATCTTCGCGCTCGTGGACGAGCGCGATCGCGCCTATTTCGGGCGTGCGGGTCAGGAAGAGGACCAGATCGGCTTCCTCGGCGAGAAGACACGGGCGATCTTCGGCCGTGGGTATGCCGCCGAGCCGGACGCTCTCGTCGAGCAACTGCGGGAAGACGAGGCAATCGCCGAGGCTGACACGCTGCTCCTGACCGTGCCGAACCAACTCGGCGTTTCCTATAACGCGCATGTCATCGAGGCGCTTCTCACGCACGTCGCCCCGGTGCTGGGCTGGCGCTGATCCGACCGATGAAAGCGGGATGAATTTCGATTATCCGCTGTAATACCCGCTTTTGTTGGTGAGTGATTCACCCTCACCCTCACCCTCACCCTGGCCCTCTCCCAAAGGGAGAGGGGAGAAAAAGAGGGACTCTCCCAGAGGGAGGATTGTGTGCTGTGTCACTCGGGTTTGATTCGGGGTATTAGTGCAGCGTTTCCTTGGTTCGAATCGCATGGACTGACCGGGCTGCCACTGGTGCAGGCAACGGAGGGGATCGCCACCTCACGCCGCGCGCCTCCAGCGCGCGGCGTTCCTCGCGATGACATTGAAGAAAAGGACTGTGAGTCCCGGCAGTGCAGTATTGTGCAGAAAGGTTCGGCCGGCGGCTTGTACGCAACGCGCACTGTGCTTGACCGGCGCCCGCATGGCGGCACACTTCCCCCTCATCAGAGCCCCTCAACATCTGAGTTGATGACAACGGAGGGGCTAGTGCCTTGGGCGATGACATGCCGGCCGCGCAAACTGTCACGTTTCATGGAATCGCTGGGCTAGTTTCCCAAAGGTGGTGGGCCGCCTGCTGTCACGTGATAGACGATCGTCTGGTGCGCGTCAGACAGCGTTTCCTGCCATGCGTATACGTCCTGGCACCAGTTGAGAACCTGCCCCGTGTTGCCGGCACAGTCGATCAGGGCTCTCTCGGCGTTATCGCCATTGCGATCGGTTCCCCAAGGCGGAGGGCTCTTGATCTTGAACTGATAATTCCGGTTTTTGCTGTCCAGGAAAGTGATCTTGCAGTTGATGATGCTGCTGCTGGTCCCGTCTATTCCCAGGGGCACTGCAAAACTGGCGAAATCGGGATTGGTCGGGGTGTTCGGATCCGAGCACCGGCCGTACTCCACAAAGTTGATCCCATAGCCGGGTGACGAGTACCCGTAGGCGATGTTGACATTGGGAGTGGCATGGTCCGGGTTCGGCAATTGACCGGTCCCCCCGATCTCGATGATGAGGCCCGTGCCGTCGGTCTGCATGTTGCCCACGGCGTCGTCGACCGAGTACGCATACGTATAGGGCGCGTCGATATACTTACTTCCGTGGATCAGTCCCACATAGGGGTCGAACAGGCCATAAATGCCGGTGACCGGGAAGTTCTTCCAATACTGAAGGTCGTCGTATTCCTTTTTGACACTCGCATAATTGATCGCGAGTTGCGGGTTGTTGTAGCCGGGCGTGTCCTGAAGAAGGTTGGCGTCGGCAGCGCAGCCATAGTTGAAGGGCGCCCAGCCGTACATGTGCCCCAGCAGCACCGTTTCAGGCGGTGGCCCCTGCGACGGCCCCTCGGGCGTTCCGCTGCAATTCCACGTCGTCTCGGTATGAAAATTGTTCCGATAATTATCGAAATTTTCGTAAAGCAGGTTCGTCACATCGACAATTCCAGGGCAGATCGTATCCGTGCTCTTACCCGTTACGCAGGCTTCCCAAAGATTCTCCATCGTCATGATCGGCTGCGATTGCGCGGGTGCCGGGTTGAACAGGTTCGTTGCGTTATAGTTCAGGAAGATTTCCAGGGCCGATGCGATCTTCGAAGTGCCTGCGTATACCGGCCAGCCGGCACCGTAGTCCGGCGCATTGAGGAATTTGTCGATCCCCGCCGTGAAATCGTCGATGGAATTGGCGGCGCCGATCCAACCGATCAGCATGTTGCCGTACGGCTCCATGACGGCCGGCAGATAGGCGTTATTGACGTATGAAACGTCATAATCGACGTTCGTAGCGTCAAACAGGAAGTGCGGCTGGTTCGCCTCAGCATTCCTGGGGTTAACCGGGTTGGCACCCAACGTATATTCCAGCAACTGCTGAGGGGCGCTGTTCGGGATCGAGGCGGTGTCGAAGAAGAAGTGCAGCGAGCAGCCGGTGCAGGTGGGGGGGCCGCTATAGATCGGCAGCACGGTGTTCTCGGCGTTGTAGTCGTCCGCCAGCGCCTGCGGCGGCTGTCCCGCGGACGCCGCGTTCTCGAACACCTCGATGTGTCCGCCCTGCCACCAATCCGCGAACTGGCCGGGCGGGGTCTGACTGGTCGGGTCGATGTTGGCCACCAGCGGTGAAAAAAGCGGAAGCGTGACGGTGACGGAGCCGCCGGGCGGAATGCCATTCTCCCCCGCTGCACAGCAATTGATATAGAATCGGGATATTCCGGCCCGGGGATAAGGATAATTGCCGGAGCTGACCTGGTCGTTGGTGAGCTGGAAAAACGCCTGCATCCAACTGTCGAAGGCACTCGCCGCCCCGGCCGAGATGACGGGGTAGATGTTGGAGCCGGAGGACGGTGTATTGAAAATCTGGATGGTCATTGTCGGGATTGTCGAGTCGGCCGCACTGGCGCTGCCCCCGAAGACGAGAAACGAAAGCGCCAACAATCCCGCGAGCGCGCCGAGCGCCCCTTTCGACCAAGACGACATGACCTTCCCCCCCTTGGCAACCGGCACAGGCCGGCTGCCCGGAGAGAGACGTTAAGCGTGTCGGGTGGGTGGAGCAAGAGCGTAGACCCCCGCTTGGATTTCCGAAATCGCCCGCCTGGCCGGTGCCGCACGCGCGGTGTGCTCGGGCCGCCGGTCGGCCGGCTCGAGGTCACGGTTCTGATCGAAGGATTGGCGGACCCGACACGATTCGAACGTGCGACCTTCGCCTTCGGAGGGCAATTCCATGGCTTTGCGGCAGTTTTCTGCGACTTGTTCATCTTTGCCAATCGTCTCTTGTTTCCTTGATTTTATGTTGACGACCTTTGCCTTTGTTTGCTAAGTTTTGTTGTGTTCTGCTTGCTATGCCCTTGCTAGCAAGCAGGTAGCAAACAGCCCCGGGAGGGCAACCAATGGCCAAGGTCGATCGGATTGGCTTACGGGATGTGCGGGCGCTCAAGCCTGGGCAACTGATTTGGGAGGAGACACTGCCAGGCTTCGGTGCGCGTCGGCAGAAAAGTAGCGCTGTGGCGTACGTACTCGCCTACCGGACTGCGGAGGGCCGGCAGCGGTGGCACACGATCGGCCGGCACGGCGCACCGTGGACTCCCGACAAGGCGCGGACCGAGGCCAAGCGGCTGCTCGGCGAAGTTGTGAAAGGCAGCGACCCCGCGGCCGAGGCGCGCGCAGTGCGCAAGGCCGAGACGGTTGCGGAACTCTGCGATGCCTACTGGGCGGATGCCGAGGCCGGCAACCTGTTGACCCGACGCCGCACGCCAAAGAAGGCGAGCACGCTGCTCTCCGACAAAGGCCGCATCGACAAGCATATTCGACCGTTGCTTGGGCAGATGAAAGTGGCGGCCGTCACACGTGCGGACGTCGAGGCATTCCTGCAAGCAGTGTCCGTTGGCAAGACGGCTAGGCGCGCCAAGACGGGAAAGAAGCGCGGGCTCTCCAACGTCCGCGGCGGGCGGGGCGCGGCCAGCCGTACGGTCGGACTGCTCGGCGCGATCTTCGCCTATGCCGTGCGCCATCAGATGCGGGCCGACAACCCTGTGCATGGAGTGACACGGCCAGCCGACGCGCGCCGCGACCGGCGCTTGACGGAAGACGAATACGCTGCGCTCGGCAAGGCATTGCGCCTCGCCGATGCGAAGGATGACAAAGGCAACGCCAAGCTATGGCCCGCCGCGGTGGCCGCGGTGTGGTTCCTGGCCCTGTCCGGCTGGCGCAGCGGCGAGGCGCTGGGGCTGGGCTGGGCCGAGGTTGATCTAGCGCGGCGCACGATAATCCTGACCGATACCAAGACCGGGCGCTCCATGCGCCCGCTGTCGCGCGCGGCCTGCGACGTGCTGCGCGGTCTCTCGCGTAGCGGGGAACTGGTATTCCCGCCGACGCGCGGCGAAGGCCGCATGAGCGGCTTCCGCAAGCTGTGGAATCGAATTGCCAAGCTGGGCAACCTGCCCTCCGAGCTGACCCCGCATGTGCTGCGGCACAGCTTCGCCAGCCTCGCGGCCGATCTGGGATACTCCGAGCCGACCATCGCCGCGCTAGTAGGCCACAAGGGCCACACCATCACCTCCCGCTACGTGCATGCCGCGGATGCGGTGCTGCTGGCGTCGGCCGACGTAGTGGCACGGCGCACGGCGGAACTGATGGGCGACACAGCCGCAGGCGGCGAGGTGGTTGCGCTGCGCGCATGAGCAGGCCGTGCCGGGCGATTCGGGCCATCAACAATCGAAACCGCGAGTTTTTGGATGAGCCGCTCCTGCCCGAACCAGAAGATGGATACGCTCCGGAAGAACGGCCGGCCGGATGGCAGGCGGTCGAGGATTGGTTCCGAGATGCAACCAGCGGGCAACCGCACCGTCGCCGCAAACCGCGGCTGCCAGATACCCGGCATGCTGATCGAATCGCCCGATTGGTCAATGAGTGGCACGAGCTTCTTGCACGCCCGCATGAACCGTTGGCTGAGGTTGTGGCGGCGAGGGCTCGGCGGCTCCGAGGCGCTTTTCACAAATTCAAAGCCGAACTGAGCGGTATTCTCATTGCGGCCGGAGAGCCGACGAACGATCCAGCCATCAGCTCGCTGATTGACCTCTCCAATGCACTTGATCGCGCGGAGGCGTACGTAGGTCCGCCACCCAAGCAGGGCCGACAATTGCAACCGTGGCAGGTTATCGCGCGAGCGCTTGAGGCACCGGTCCGTTCCGCCCTGGCGAGCGGTGGCCATCATCGTGCATCGATCACGGCTGACGGTCCGATGGTGAAGGTCATCGCCGCTGCGCTCAACGCGATAGAGGGTGCGGATCACCCGCCTGAAACCATCGCGTCTTGGCTGAAGCGGGGGCGGAAAAGGCGGGGCACAAAAAGCTAATTTTCTGCCCCACGTTATCCGGTCCCGCAGATAGCACTCTCGCGCCATCGCTAGGCAACGGAGTAGAACGATGGCGATTTTCGACAATCCAAGTACTCTTCTCCGGCGAACCGCGGCGGCGGAAGCGCTCCGCCAAGCCGGCTATCCAATCGCCCGCGCTACTCTGGCCACACTCGCCAGCCGCGGAGGCGGGCCGCCCTTCCGCCGTTTCGGACGCGTGCCGCTCTATGAGTGGCCCGAGCTGCTCAGATGGGCCGAGTCGCGCCTGAGCAACCCGATCCGCTCAACCAGCGAAGGCGAGGTGCGCCGTGCCGGATGAGCGAAAAATTGGCCCCGAGGCGGAAGCCCCGGGGCCAACGAAAATCTCAAGTCACGGCTTAGCTACCCCGCCTGCTGTTGCGAATCAAGGTCAAGACAAAGCCGAATCCGCGGCGTGGTCGGAGCCAGTGGATGGCACGGCGCTGCTCGACAGTATCGTTGCAGGAATTCGCCGATATGCAGTGCTCCGAGAAGAGCAGGTTGTGGCCGTGGCCTTGTGGGTTGTCGCGACCCATGCGTTCGATGCCTTCTTCATTTTCCCGAGGCTGCTGTTAACCGCGCCCGAAAAGGGTTGCGGCAAAAGTACACTGTTGGATGTTCTGTCCCGATTGGTACGGCTGGCCATAGTCGTGGCGAATATCTCGGCGGCGGCGCTCTTTCGCGTTATTGAGCGCGACCGGCCCACGCTGTTTCTGGACGAGGCGGATTCGTATCTGCGGCACAATGAGGATATGCGAGGCGTACTGAATGCTGGCCATCGGCGCGATGGGGCAGTGATGCGGTGCGTCGGCGAAAATCATGACCCGCGGAAGTTTTCGGCGTGGGCACCGGTTGCGCTCGCCGCGATTGGGCACCTCCCTGGCACGATTGAAGATCGTTCAATCAAGATTGGAATGCGGCGGCGGCGGGCGGAGGAATCCGTTGAGAGGCTGCGGCTTGATCGTACTGACGGACTCGAAGCGTCCCAGCGCAAAGCGGTCCGGTGGGCGATCGATCATGCGGCGGAGCTTGCGGCAGCCGACCCCGAGGTTCCGGACGGAATCACAAACCGTGCCGCCGATAACTGGCGCCCGCTGTTAGCGGTTGCCGAGGCGGTCGGCGGAGCTTGGCCCGAGCGCGCTCGGCACGCTGCGGTGCTCCTCACGCGTGAGCATGCCGATGACTCTGGGGCGCCGGGTATCATGCTACTGGTCGATCTGCGCGAGCTGTTCGATCGTGACCCAACCGGCGTGTTATTTACCCGCGGGATTCTGACAGCATTGCACGATCGCGAAGATCGGCCTTGGGGAGAGTTTCGCCAAGGGAGGCAGATGACGCCGCGGCAGATGGCCGAACTGTTGAGGCCCTACGGCATCCCGACGAATCAAACGGTGCGCCGCGGCGCGCACACCGGCAAGGGATACCGGGCGGCAGACTTCGCGGATGCCTGGGAGCGTTACCTCCCCCCTCGCGAATTGGTCACACGGTGACAAATGACGGATTCCGTGGCTTCCGGCCCCCTGCAATCGGTCACGGCGGCGCAGATCGGCGCCATCGCGAGGCAGTGTCACCGTGCGCGTGACGCATCGTGTGACCGCAAATGTGACCGACAAAAGCAAGGAATTCCGCGGGCTGTGACCTTGTGACCGCAAAATTGGGAAGGTGGTCGCAAACGTGAGCTGGGCGTCGCGGGACAAGGGCGCACGGATCGAGCGCGAGATCGTCGCCCTGCATCGCGGCCTGGGGGTAAAGGCGGAGCGGGTGCCGCTCTCGGGCGCGACGCGTCACCGCGGCAACGGCGCCGACATTGACGTGTATGCGTGCGGCTCCGAGATCAAGCCGCTGGCGGCGGAGGTGAAGGCACGCGGCAACGCAGAAGACTTCGTAACATTCGAAAGATGGCTTGCGAATGCCGACGTGCTCTTTCTGCGCCGCGACCGCGCGGAGCCCATCGTGGTCCTGCCGTGGCGGGTTTGGTCAAGGCTCCTCGCAGCCGTAGGCGAGACGGAGAGCCGCCCAGGGAGAAGCGCGCCGATGGAATCTCGTTAGATGAAAAATCGACTTTCCGAATTGCCGGGGCGCCCCTACCCCCTCGCACAGCGGAGCAAATTTCGGGAGCCCCTTCGCTGGGCGAAGGCTTACGTGCGATGGTCGTTGAGAACAAGGCGGATCAAGCGATGACCTTTCGACCTGGACAGTCTGGCAACCCGGGTGGACGGCCAAGGGTGGCCGGGGAAATACGCGACTTGGCGCGTCAGCACACCGCAACTGCGCTCGCGACACTGGCGGAGATCGCCGAGCGGGGTGAGAACGAGAGCGCGCGGGTCGCGGCGGCGAGCGCGCTCCTCGATCGCGGTTGGGGCAAGCCGGGCGTGCCGCTGCTGGCCGACGAAAGCCCGCGCATCATCAGCTTCACGATCTCTAATCCTCGCCTTCCCAACCTCGCCGCGCCGAGGCTCGCGGCCCCTGACGACGCATAGCACCCTCTCGCGCCCCGCTCAGTCGGGCTGGCCAGCAGGGTTCATTGCGGCCGCGGCTGCAAGCCTCACCTAGTCTGCCGGCGCCCGCTAATTGTTGTCTTTGCTTTAGTCGCCTGGCTCATTTAGCGCTGTACGCGCTACCGGCGCGCAAGTTTCGACTGGACGGTTATTGTGGTGGCGTCCCTAGTGGAACGGGTTTGGGGGCGGCGTAATGCCAGCGCACGACAAGAACTCGGCCGTTGCGGCGCTGCTCCCGTCGAGCGACATCGTGTAGGTCGATTTGCCGAACTCGACCGTCATCGAGGTTGCTTGGTTCATGGCGTCGATCACGGCTAGGAGCTGTTCCAAGGTGATCCCGGCTCTGACCCCGGCATTGTGGTTGCTTTCGATACCCAGGCTAAGCCCGTAAGTCCCGACCGTAAGGAAGAGCGAGCCGCCGATGTTGTCGGGCAGTGACCAACGGGAATCCCCATAAAATACAGCATAGTAGCCGTCGGATGCCTCCAATGCGAAGTTTTGCTGCCATTCGGGCTGGCTGTATTTTGTCGTGAAGGTGCCCGCGGTGCATAGATCGGGCGGAACCAGTGGCGCTTCTATAGGCCCCTGTGCGTTCCAGTGCGCTTCGACTGGCTGCGCCGGTATCTGCATGTGACAGTCGTACGCTGTGAAGCCTTGGGGTGTCCTGAAAGGTGTGCACCCGATGGACGGTTGTGCGCTGCTCCCTGCCTGCGCTATATCACTCGTACCCGCCCTTGAAGCCGCAGGGGCCGAAGGTGGCGGGGTTGTAGGGGTAGACTGTGTGACGCCTTGGCCGTTGCTGTGCATCGAGGCGAGCATGGCTTGTGCGTGTCCGTACCCCTGCGCCGCTGCCAATCGAAACCATTTGAGTGCCTCTTCGTGGTCCTTGCTGACGCCCGTGCCGTGCAGGTACGCGACACCGAGAAGGTACTGTGCTTGCGCGAACAAATGCGCGGCTGCCGCCCGGTACCATTTCACGGCGGTGGCGTAGTCCTGGGTGACGCCTTTCCCTTCCTCATACATGATGCCCAGATTGGTTTGTGCGGCGGGGTCGCCGATTGCTGCTAGTAGGCGGAAAATTCGCAGTGCGGTGGCATAGTCGCCGCGATTGAACGCGGCAACGCCCTCTGCGTCTGACCACGAAGGGTTGCCTTCAGGCTCCGCTAATGGTGCAGACAGTGGCAGCGGCGGCGGAGACCGCGGTTGGCAGGCGAAAATCGGGTGCAAGAAGGCGACGTAAGGAGTTTTGCAGGCGGCGAGCTGTTCCGGCGACGGGGGCGGAGCACAGCTTGCAACTAGCACTGCCACCGCCAGCAGTATGGGCACTGATTTCATTTGCCTAATGATGGAATAATTTTCGCAAGTGCGGAGGCGGGCGATGGTGGCGGCGGCGGTTGGTCGATCCCCGGCCGGTACGCGTAGGTCCTGGCAAGTTGGTCGCGGTAGCAGGCAAATGTTACGCCTTGGAGTACAACGGAACTCGCGCGTGTGTCCTCGCAATCGGCGTTCGCCTGCTGGTATGTCGGCGCAAGCGGTACGACCCGCCCGTAGGTGTCAACGTAGCAAGTGGTGCGCGAGCGTTGGTCGCAACTGGCTAACTGCTCTCGGGGGTTCGCTCCTGGCGGTCGTGTGAGGCTTTGGCACACCGCACCTCCAAGGATACAATTGCGCTCGAACGGCCCGCCGGGAACGCAGCCGGTCAGCGCCAGCAGGCCAATAAATGCGGCGGCTGGTGCTCCGGTCAGCATCGCCATTAATCTACTTCCCCTTCGATGATATTCCCGTTCGGCAAATGGATGGTGAGTTTCCTCGGCCGGTCTTGGGCCGCCGTAACAGCCATCGCCAAGCAGAGCACCCAGCCGAGGAAGGTCCAGCCGAAGGCGATGTTGAGCGCGAAGTTGAGCCCTCGCGTCACGGTGCGGCGCGAATAGGCGATGATCGCCGGTATGAGGTAAAGAAACGTCGATACAAAAGCGATAAGGCCAATGACAACCGGAAACGAATCGTTCGGCTTCGAGTCATTCGCCGCAGCAAAGAAGCCAATGCCGACCCCGATGGCAACCGAGAGCAGCAGAGGGGTATTGTGCCGCCTTACCGGCTTGCGCGGCGGCAAGACTTGGCGCGGCTGGTTTGGCATCGGCGCCGGCTGCGGCACACTGTAGACCATCACTCGATGCTCCCGCCCACCCGGGTTACCGCCAACGTGAGCAGGCCGAGAAATAGCGCTACGACCATTCCCCCCAGCATCGCGACCCGCGGCTCCCCCCGCATGGTCAACGTTCAATTATTACGTCGTTAGGAGATTGGGACGCGGGCGGCAAATCACGTCCCGCGGCGCCGAACCTTTGGACGGTTTCGTTGGCCATCTGCTTGCTATGTGCTTGCTAGGCCATTTTCCAGCCCGGCATTGCTCAGCTAACAGCTTGAAAGAATTGGCGGACCCGACACGATTCGAACGTGCGACCTTCGCCTTCGGAGGGCGACGCTCTATCCAACTGAGCTACGGGTCCCCGGGCTCCGAATACCGCGCCTCAGCGGTGCCCGGCAAGCCAGGCGTGAGCCGCCGCATCGGCGCCGGACGGCAGGGGCGCGCCCGGCGAGCGGATCCAGGCGATGATGTCGCCGATCGGCAGCCCGCGGTCGAGGTCGCGCAGCAGCAGATGATAACCATGAGCGTAATAGGCGAAGCGCACCGGCGCCCCTTTCGGCACCGCCCGCCACATGGCCGCCATGGCCCGCTTGGGCACCAGTTCATCATGCGCCCCATAGAGGACCAGGGCCGGTCCATTGAATCGCCGCGCCGCCACCAGCGCACGGCTCATCAGATTGACCAGCCCGTGGATCACGTCGACGCGGGTCTCGAGGATCGTCAGCGGATTACGCCCGAGCACTTCCAGCGCGGCGCGGTTGCTGGACGCCTTCACGAGGCCGGCTCCGGAGAGGCGAAGACCCGGCACCGTCTTCCAGGCGAACCAGAGCAGGATTCGGTAAAAGAGATTCATATCCGCCCGGCCCCAGACCGCCGGTGCGGCCAGGATGTAGCCGGAAGCGGGCGGCGGATCAGGTGACGTGGCAAGCCGGATGAGCACCGCGCCGCCCATGCTCTCGCCGAGCAGGTAGAGGGGCAGCCCTGGATGCATCCGATGCAGCAGCACGGCCATCGTGCGCGCATCGCTGACCAGCGCCGTCAAACCGGGCCAGAAGCCGCGCGCGGCGGTGGCGCCAAATCCGCGCTGGTCGGGCGCATAGACCGCGATGCCGGCGGCGGCGAACAACGGTGCCGAGAGGACGAAGGCGTCCCGGCTGTCGTTGAAGCCGTGCAGGGCCAGCATCACGGCCTTGGGTGGCGCCGCCGGCAACCAGGCGCGATACGGCAGCCGGGCGCCGTCCGGCATCACGAAGACGTGCCCGCCCATCTCCGGTGCCATGACGGCCGGGCCGGGCGGGACGAGCCGGGTCGCGCAGGCGGAGAGCGCCAGCATGCCGATCAGCATCGCGAGGAGCGGCGGAGCCCGCCAGATGCCAGCCGGCCGGCGGCATCGCTCGGGGCGGGAGGCCGGTGCGGGGGGCCTGGAAACCACATCACGGCCGTTCCGCGTCAGCACCGGCACCAGCACCGCAACCATGCACGAGACCGAGTTGCAAGCGCCGCCGCCATGCCGCACATATAGCGTTCTCATGCAGGCCGATAGAGGATGCGATGCCGGAGGGTGCCGCCACCCAGACCGAGACGATGTTCGTGACCGAGAGTGTCGTTGCGTGCGACGGCGAGGAGGGTCCACTCGGCCATCCCCGCGTTTTCCTCCACCTTGTCAACGACGAAGCGGTCTGCCCCTATTGCTCGCGCCGGTTCGTGCGCAAGTCGGGGGTCGCACCGCTCGACTCCGGGCACTGAGCGCGCGTGGACACGGCCGGCGGGGAGCCGCTCCATCTCGTCCTGATCGACGGTTCGGGTTTTCTATTCCGAGCCTTCCACGCGCTGCCTCCCCTGACACGCCCGGACGGCACGCCGGTCAATGCCGTGCTGGGCTTTACCAATATGCTCGCCAAGTTCCTGAAGGAGCATACCGGTTCGCATCTTGCGGTGATCTTCGACGCCGGCCGTGAGACGTTTCGCAATCGGCTCTACCCTGCGTACAAGGCGCAGCGTCCGCCGCCGCCGCCCGAGCTGGTGCCGCAATTCGCCCTGGTGCGCGAAGCGACACGCGCCTTCTCCGTGCCGGCGATCGAGCTTGCGGACTGGGAAGCGGACGATCTGATCGCGGCGTACACGGCGGCGGCGCGACGAGCGGAGGGCAAGGTCACCATTGTCTCCTCCGACAAGGACCTGATGCAGCTTGTCGGAGCCGAGGTCGTCATGCTTGATCCGATCAAGCAACGGTCCATCGGTCCGGAGGAGGTCAAAGAGCGATTCGGCGTACCCCCGGAACAGGTGATCGACGTGCAGGCGCTGATTGGAGATGCGACGGACAATGTTCCGGGTGTGCCGGGGATCGGGCCCAAGACAGCCGCCGATCTCATCCGCACCTATGGCAGCCTCGAGGCCACGCTCGCCGCGGCGCCGGAGATGCCTTCCTCAAAGCGGCGCGAGGCGCTGCTTCAGCACACCGACAAGGCGCGGCTCTCGCGCATCCTGGTCACGCTCTGCCAGGATGCGCCGCTGCCGATTCCGCTCGCCGAGCTTCGCCTGAGCGCACCGGATCCGGCTCAGCTTGCCGCCTGGCTGTCGGCGCAAGGTTTCCGCAGCGTGCTGCACCGTCTGGGGCTCGATTCCATCGCAGCGGCGGACGCCGCGCCGCGGGTCGAGGAAATCGCCGGCGAGGCCGCCGAGACTCCCGCCTTCGGCCCGTACGAGACGGTCAGCTCGCTCGCGGGGCTCGAGAGCTGGATCGAGAGAGCGCGTGCCGGGGGCGTCGTCGCCGTCGATACCGAGACCGATTCCCTCGATCCGCTCGCTGCCAACCTGGTTGGTTTCTCGCTGGCTGTCGGCCCGGGCTCCGCCTGCTACGTCCCACTGCGTCACGAGGCCGATGGCGCGACGATCTCTCCGACCGAGGCGATCGCGGCACTCGAGCCGCTGCTGGCCGATCCTGCGGTCCTCAAGGTGTTCCAGAACGCGAAATACGATCTGCACGTGCTGGAAGGCGCGGGAGCGCCAAGCGTTGCCCCGCTGGACGACACGATGCTGCTGTCCTACTGTCAGGCGGGCGGGCGGCACGGCCATGGAATGGACGAGCTTTCCCTCCTGCATCTCGGCCATCGGCCCATCAGCTACGACGAGGTGACCGGAACCGGCCGAGCGCGCGTGAGCTTTGCCGCGGTGCCGCTTGATCGTGCGACAGCGTACGCGGCGGAAGACGCCGATGTCACGCTCCGGCTCTGGCATCTGCTTCGCCCGGGCCTTCGCGAGGCGGGGGCGCTGGCGATCTACGAGCAGCTCGAGCGGCGCCTCATTGCCGTGCTCGCGCTGATGGAGAGTGCCGGGATCAAGATCGACGCTGCCGAGCTTTCGCGCATTTCGGCCGAATTGAGCGAGCGCATGGCAGCGATCGAGTCGGACATTCATCGCCTGGCCGGCCACCCGTTCAATATCGCCTCGGCAAAGCAGCTCGGCGACGTGCTGTTCGGCGAGATGGGACTCGATGGCGGCAAGAGGATGAAGACCGGCGCCTTCGGCACCGATGCGCAGGTGCTGACGACGCTGGCCGAAGCCGGGCACGAACTCCCGGTGCGGGTGTTGGAATGGCGGCAGCTCCAGAAGCTCAAATCCACCTATGCCGACGCCCTGGTGAACGAGGTCAATCCGCGCACCGGGCGCGTGCACACGAGCTTTGTCATGGCCGGGACCTCGACCGGGCGGCTCGCCTCGACGGATCCGAACCTGCAGAACATTCCGATCCGTACTGAAGAGGGCGGACGGATCCGCCGCGCCTTCATTGCCGAGCCCGGACATCTTCTTGTCAGCGCCGATTATTCGCAGATCGAACTGCGCCTCCTGGCGCACGTTGCCGACATCCGCGCCCTCAAGGAGGCCTTCGCGCGCGGAGACGATATCCATGCGATGACTGCCTCGGAGGTGTTCGGCGTGCCGATGGCGGGGATGGATCCGCTCACCCGCCGGCGTGCCAAGGCCATCAATTTCGGTATCATCTACGGGATCAGCGCCTTCGGGCTTGCCCGTCAGCTCGGCATCGAGCCGGCCGAGGCGCGCACCTACATCGACACCTACTTCGCGCGCTATCCCGGCATCCGCGCCTATATGGAGGCGGCGAAACAGGACGCGCGAAAACAGGGCTTCGTGCTCACGCCGTTCGGTCGGCGATGCTATATCGAGGGCATCAACGACAAGAACCCGGCCCGGCGCGCCTATGCCGAACGGGCGGCGATCAATGCACCACTGCAAGGTGGTGCGGCGGATATCATCAAGCGGGCGATGGTGCGCATGCCGGCGGCGCTGGCGCGAGCAGGGCTCGCCAGCCGGATGCTGCTGCAGGTGCATGACGAGCTTCTGTTCGAGGCGCCGGAAGCGGAGGCGGAAGGTACCGCGCGCACTGCGGCCGAAGTGATGGCGCGGGCGGCGACGCTCAGTGTGCCGATCGGCGTCGAAACCGGCATCGGCCGGAACTGGGCGGCGGCGCACTGAGCGAGCCGGATCGTTCCGAATGAGAAAAGAAGAACGATCCGCGCGGGCAGACAAAAGAGAGCGTGTTCAGTCAAGCTGAACACGCTCCGTGAGGGAGTGGACCGGGGCCATCCGGAAGGACTGGATGGCCCCGGGATGCAGGGCGAGATGATCAGAGGATCATCCCGCCCTTCCTGTTTTCCCGATCAGTGTCGTGGCTTCGACGGGATCGCGGAGCGGTCCGCCAACGCCATTGTGAGCGGGCAATCAGCCTTCGTTGCCGGTGCCTTTGCCGAGATCGATGGCAACGAAAATCTTCTCCCCCTGATGCATGACCCTGAGCGCCACCGCGCCACCGCGGGTTTCCGCGGCATGGATCGCACCGGTGGCCTGATCGACCGACGTGACCGGCTGCTCGCCGACGCCGATGATGACGTCACCGGGCTCGAGCCCGGCCAAGGCCGCCGGCGAGTTGGGCGCCACCTGGGCGATCACCGCGCCGTGGGTGCCGGCGGGCAGATTGAACTGGTTCTCGGTGTCCGGCGTGACGGGTGCGAGCGCAAGACCGAGCCGCCCCTGATGGACTCCAGGCTGGGCGTTGTTGGTGGCGGTCTGCTCGGGCAGGGTCGCCAGCGTCACATTCATGCTGACGGCATTGCTGTTGTTGAGAACCGTGAGGTGCGCCGTCTCACCGGGCTTGATGCCGGCGATGTCGATGGCGAGGTCGCGCGGATTGTTGATCGCCTGGCCATCCACCTCGGTGATCACCTCACCGGGATGGAGCCCGGCCTGCGCCGCCGGCGTTCCATCCTCGACGGCGGCGATCAGCGCCCCGTTCTTCGTGGGCAGGTGCAGTGCCGCCTGCATATTGGGCGTGATCGGCTGCGCCTCGACGCCGAGATAGCCGCGCGTGATGTGGCCCGACTTCTGGAGCTCGGCAACGATGGTGCGCACGGTGTTGGAGGGAATGGCGAAGCCGATGCCGACGCTGCCGCCGGAGGGGGAGATGATGGCGGTATTGATGCCGATGACCTGGCCGTCAAGATTGAAGAGCGGGCCGCCGGAATTTCCTTCGTTGATGGGTGCATCGACCTGGATGAACTGGTCGTAGGGACCGTCACCGATATTGCGCCCGAGCGCGGAGACGATGCCGGCCGTCACGGTGCCGCCCAGGCCGAACGGGTTGCCCATGGCGACGACCCACTGGCCGGGCTGGACGACGCCGGAATTGCCGAGCTTGACGTAGGGAAGCGGATGGCCCGCGTCGACCTTCAGCAAGGCGAGGTCGGTGCGCGGATCGGCACCGACGACGTGGGCGGCCAGCTTGGTGCCGTCATCGAGCGTGACGGTCAAAGTCTTCTCGTCCTTGATCACGTGATTGTTGGTGACGATCAGGCCGGAGGGGCTGATGATGAAGCCCGAGCCGCGCGCTTCGACTGCTTCCGGTTGCTGCGGCTGTCCGCCGAACGGGAACGGGAACATTCCGGGAGGCGGACCTTGCATGGCGGCCGGGTGCGGCTGCAGATCGTTGGTGATGGAGACCACGGCCGGCTTCACCTGCGCCACCAGGGGCACGAAGTCGGGGGCCTGGGCCAAGGTGGTGGATGCGGCCGTGGTGGGCGCGGCCTTGGCGGGCGTGACGATCAGGTTCTGGCCTGCCGCGTAGCCGCCGAGCGCGGTGCCGGCAAGCAGAACCGCGAGCAGGGAGGCGCTCAGCATCCGACCGCCGCGGCGGTTCGGATTGGTCCATTCGGGCATTATCATCTCCTTAAAGAGTCGAACCGGTATGTCGGCGCCTGACCGGCGCCTGCATGAGTGCAAGATGGGACGGGGAGCGTGAACGTTTCCCCGGCGCAGTGATGAAACCGTCGTCATCCGCTCAAACCGGCCGCCGGGCGCGAAAATCGGTTGCCAAGGTGGGAGCGGACGCGGGAAAGAAGCGGTGGGGGCCGGGTTAGCACAGCGGTAGTGCAGCGGTTTTGTAAACCGAAGGTCGGGGGTTCAAATCCCTCACCCGGCAGCGGGCGGACGCGAAGGCAAGACAAGCCAACAACTTCCTGATATTCCAGAGCTTCTACCCGCCTGATGGGGACACAAGGCAGTGGCGACAATGCGTACGGCGAGGCTCTGGAAGGACCCGAGAACAGGCATCTGGAAGCTCCGAAGGCGCATCCCCGGGCGGTATCGTGGCGTGGCCGGCCGGCGAGGTGACGT
>Ga0335075_10001718_pt1 | contig 35748 bp, 32 predicted proteins | sample Lox_Sample_24_FD_206723 | JGI IMG/M metagenome (GOLD analysis project Ga0335075, IMG submission 206723) | Soil microbial communities from Loxahatchee National Wildlife Refuge, Florida, United States - Lox_Sample_2.4 | ecosystem: Environmental > Terrestrial > Soil > Wetlands | place: USA...
AATCCTCACGCCGGTTCCTCATATTTTTCGCGGCACGATTCTTGATTATCAGCATCCGAGTGAGACACCGCCAACGGGGAAACGACATGAAGTTGATCATGGCGATCATCAAGCCGTTCAAGCTCGACGAGGTTCGCGAGGCGCTGACCCCGCTCGGCGTTCAGGGGCTCACCGTCTCCGAGGTAAAAGGCTTCGGACGCCAGAAGGGCCAGACCGAGATCTACCGCGGGGCGGAGTACCACGTGAATTTCCTTCCTAAGGTGAAGATCGAAGTGGTTGTCACCGACGACCTCGCCGAGCAGGTGGTCGAATCGATCGCCACCATCGCCCATACCGGCAAGATCGGCGACGGCAAGATCTTCGTCGTCGATATCGAGCGTGCAGTGCGGATCCGTACCGGCGAGCTCGACACCGCGGCGCTGTAACGAACCTGCAATTACAAGGAACCAGACAACGATGACGCGAACTCGATTCGCCTGGGGCGCTGCTGTGCTGCTGACGACGGCATTGGCTGCGGCGCCGGCGCTGGCTGATACCCCAGCCCCAAAGATCGATACCGGCGACACCGCATGGATGCTCGCCAGCACCGCTTTGGTGCTGATGATGACCATTCCAGGACTGGCCCTGTTCTATGCGGGGATGGTGCGCAAGAAGAATCTGCTCGCCACCATGATGCAGTCCTTCACGGTCTGCTGCCTGGTCACGGTTGCCTGGATGGTGGCCGGCTACAGCATCGCGTTCACCAACGGTACGCCGTATTTCGGCGATCTCTCGCGGTTCTTTCTGAACGGCATCGCCGACAATTGGAACAAGCCGTTCAGCTTGGGCGGCTCGATCAGCAGCGCCACCCAGACGACGATCCCCGAAACCGTCTATATGATGTTCCAGATGACCTTCGCGATCATCACGCCGGCGCTGATCACCGGCGCGTTTGCCGATCGCATGAAGTTCAGTGCGCTGTGCGTGTTCATGACTTTGTGGTCCTTGTTCGTCTATTCGCCAATCGCCCACTGGGTGTGGAGCGCGACGGGCTGGCTTGGGGCCGGCGTACTGGGGCTTCCGGGAGCGGCGGATTTTGCCGGCGGCACGGTCGTTCATATCAATGCAGGGATCGCCGGGCTGATGTGCGCGCTGGTGCTCGGCCGGCGGGTGGGATTCGGGCAGGACAACATGGCGCCGTACAACGTGTCGTATGCGGTGATTGGCGCATCGCTGTTGTGGGTCGGCTGGTTCGGATTCAACGCCGGCTCGGCGGTTGGGGCCAACGGTCGTGCCGGAATGGCAATGGCGGTGACGCAGATTGCCACCGCTGCTGCGGCGCTGGCCTGGGCGTTCGCGGAATGGAGCGCGAAGGGCAAGCCGTCCGTGCTTGGGGCAGCGTCCGGGGCGGTGGCCGGGTTGGTTGCCATTACCCCGGCCTCGGGGTTCGTGCTGCCCGGGCCGGCACTGCTGATCGGCATTGCGGCCGGGGTCGGCTGCTTCTGGGCATCGACCAGCGTCAAGCATCTGCTCGGCTATGACGACAGCCTCGATTGTTTCGGCGTGCACGGCATCGGCGGCATCATCGGCGCGCTCCTGACGGGCGTATTCGCCTACGGCCCGCTGACGGCGACGGCGCGGGCGCCACAGGGCGTGAACATCGGCGGCATCCCGCAGTTCGAGGCGCAGGTGATCGCGGTCTGCTCGACGCTCGTTTATAGCGGGGTGATGACGCTGGTCATCCTGATGGTCACGAAGGCGCTCGTCGGGCTGCGCGTCGATGAAGAGGAGGAACGCGAAGGGCTCGATCTTGTTCTGCATGGAGAGCAGATTTTTTGAGTTGAGTTGGATGGGTTCCCTTCGTCGGCCCCTTCCACCTGCCCCAGGGGGAGGGGGTTCACGTAGCGATGCCAGTGGGCTAGATTCGCCGGCGAATCGGGAGGTTACGAACACTTGCACCGGTGGCATTGGGCACGGGTACTGCTGATCATTCCGATCGTGGCAGTGCTGTGGGTCCCGTTCTACAACCGGACCGAGCCGACCCTTTGGGGGTTTCCGTTCTTCTATTGGTACCAGCTCCTGTGGATCATCCTTAGCGGGCTGATCATCGGGCTGGTCTATCTGCTCGAGCATCGGACGGAGACGTAGCCCGATGAGTGGGGTTGCCGTCACGGTCTTCGTGCTGCTGTTCCTACTGATTACGCTGATCGGCTTCGTCGCCGCGCGCTGGCGCCCTGGCGACCTGACCCTGCTGCATGAATGGGGATTGGGCGGGCGGCGGTTCGGCACCGTGATCACATGGTTCCTTATCGGCGGCGATCTCTATACCGCCTACACGTTCATCGCGGTGCCGGCGTTGCTGTACGGCGCGGGCGCACTGGGCTTCTTCGCGGTACCGTACACCGTGATGATTTACCCGATCCTGTATCTCGTGTTCCCTCGTCTATGGTCGGTCTGCCACCGGCACGGCTATGTCACCTCGGCCGATTTCGTGCGCGGACGGTTCGGCAACCGGTGGCTGGCGCTGGCGGTCGGGCTGACCGGCATGCTGGCCACTATGCCCTATATCGCGCTGCAGCTTGTCGGCATGCAGGTGGTGATCGGTGCGCTCGGCGTGCCGACCGGCGGCTTGGCGGGCGATCTGCCGCTGGTCATCGCGTTCATTATTCTGGCCGCCTTCACGTACACATCCGGTCTTCGGGCGCCGGCGATGATCGCGGTCGTGAAGGACACGCTGATCTACATCACGGTGATTACCGCGATCGTGGTGATCCCGATCCAGCTCGGCGGATTCGCCAAGATATTCGGCGCCGTGTCGGCGGCCAAGCTGCTGCTGGCCGCCCCTCCGGCGGGCTCGTGGGGCAGTTTCGGAGCGTACGCGACGCTCGTCCTGGGCTCCGCGCTGGCGCTGTTCCTCTATCCCCATGCGATCACCGGGATCCTGGGTTCGTCGAGCGCCCGGGTGATCCGGCGCAATGCAGCGATCCTGCCGGCCTATTCGCTGATGCTCGGCCTGCTGGCACTGTTCGGCTTCATGGCGATTGCCGCGGACGTCGCGCACCTTCCGGCAACTACGGGTGGGTTCAAGGCCTACAGCAACAATTTCGCGGTCCCGGCGCTGCTGCTTTCCGCGTTTCCTTCATGGTTCGTTGGGCTGGCATTCGCCGCGATCGCCATCGGCGCGCTGGTGCCGGCAGCCATCATGTCGATCGCAACGGCAAATATCTTCACCCGCAACATCTATCGGGAGTTCATCCATCCCGCCTGCACCGACGCCGAGGAGAGCCGGATCGCGAAGATCGTCTCGCTGCTGGTGAAGGCGGGGGCGCTGGTGTTCATCTTCACCCTGCCGCTGCAATACGCGCTGTGGCTGCAGTTGCTCGGCGGCGTGTGGATTATCCAAACGCTGCCGTCGGTCATCCTGGCGCTCTACACCCGCTTCCTCAATGGATGGGCGTTGCTGATCGGTTGGGCGACGGGTTTCGTGTTGGGCACCTGGATGGCCGCCTCGGTGAATTTCGCCCCGGTCTATCCGGTGCATCTCTTCGGCACAACGATCCCTTGCTACATCGCCCTGTCGTCGTTGGTGGCGAACCTGGTGGTGACGGTGGTGTTGTCGCTGCTGTTTAATCCGGTGCTGTCGGACCGGCACCGGGACGTGACCGCCGCAGGCGATTACGCCTGACAGCCTGCGGCAGCGTCCGGCGTCCTTATCCCGAAGCTCATCACGTCACCGGGGGGACCTCGAGCGGAGCGCTGCGGGACGAAGCAATCCCCTGGAGACTGCGCAACCTGCGGGAGATTGCCTCGGTTCGCCCGCAGTAATAGGTTTCTCTGGAAACGATTGCCGATCCGGACGTACCACTACTGTGCCGTATAACCGCACTGCGCGCCTGCTCGAGAACGCGCCGCATTTCGTCTTCGCGGACACCATCACTGGCCATTGCCAGCCGCACCAGCTCGTCAGCCAGAATGCGTTCGATCATATAGTCTGCCTTCCATTGCGACAGAACCGCAGTAGCCATGACAATCAATGCACCGCCGGCGCCGCACCCCCCAGCTTGATCTTGCGCAGCGTCAACGCGAGCGGCACTGCCGCGAGGGAGATAACTGCCAGCACCCAGAAGACATCCATATACCCCAGGAACGAAGCCTGCGTCTGCACCTGCTGCCCAATCCAATGGATAGCCTGCTGCTTCGCCTGAACTAACGAACTTCCCTGTGCGATGAAGTAGTTCGTCATCTGCCTGAGCGTCTCCTGATATTGCACGCTCGACGGAACCACATGCTCCACCAGCCTGCTCTGATGGAACTGCTCCCGGTGCTCCAGGACGTTGGCAGCAACGGAAGCACCGATCGAACCGCCAGTGTTGCGCGCCGCATTCAGCAAGGCGGAAACCTGATCGATCTTGTTGGGCGGAATGCCATAATAAGATGCGGCGATGATCGGGATGAAGATCAGCGGCAGGCCGATGCCCTGAAGCATCCGCGACCTGGCAAGGAACCAGAAGCCCAGATCACTATACACGCTAGTGAGCTGATACATCGAAACCGCGATGATGAGCGCCCCCAGGGCAATCAGATACTTCGGCTGCACCTTGGCTGACAGATTCCCGACAACAAACATCATTACCATGGTGACAACACCGCCCGGCGTGAGCATAACCCCGGCCAAGGTCGCCGTGTAACCGAAATCGTCCTGCACAAGTTGAGGAAGATACTGGGTGGTGGCAATCAGGATGGCCCCAGTCGCCAGCATCACCGCGAAACAGGCGCCGAACTGCCGCGTCGCGACCATGCGCAAATCGATCATCGGGTTGCGGCGGGTGAACTCCCACGGGATCATCAGCACGAACGTCAGCGCGCAGATAATCGCGACGGTGACGATGAAGGACGATCCGAACCAGTCGTCGTCGAGCCCGCGGTCGAGCATGAGCTCCAGCGCACCAAGAAATGTCGCGACCAGCATGAAGCCGACCAGATCGAACCTGCCTTCCCGTTGCCGCAGCCGACTGCGCTCCTGCGCGCCGCCTTTGTGCTCCGGCAGGACCGCCGCAATCGCCGCCATCGCAAACACGCCAACCGGACCGTTGATCAAGAAACACCAGTGCCAGTTCCAGTTATCGGACAGCCAGCCGCCAAGCGTCGGTCCCACCACCGGAGCCACCACCACTGCGACACCGAACATCGCGAAGCCCTGGCCGCGCTTCTCCGGCGGGAATGAGTCCGCCAAGATCGACTGTGCTACCGGCACCATGCCGCCGCCGCCGAATCCTTGCAGGATACGAAACAGCAGCAGCGACTGCAGGCTCCAGGCCATCCCGCTCAGCACCGAGGCCACGGTAAACACCGCCAGGCAGACCAGAAAGAAGCTCTTGCGGCCGAACCTCCTGGTGAGAAAGGGGCTGGCCGTGAGAACGATGGCGTTGGCAACCAGATAGGTTGTCACCACCCAGGACGCCTCATCAGTACTAACCCCCAGACCGCCGGCGATGTAATTCAAGGCCACGTTGGCGATGGTGGTATCGAGCACCTCCATGAAGCTCGCCAGCGCCACCAGCACGGCAATCAGCCACGGGTTGGTAGCTGCACCCGCCCGGCTCGTCGCGGCGCTCATAGCCACGCCTCCAACCGCTCCAACAGCGACGGGTTCGGATTGACCCGCACCCTCGGCTCCACCGACATGCCTGGCCCGAGCGCAACGTCGGCTGGCGGATCATCCATCACGATCTTCACCGGCACCCGCTGCACGATCTTCACATAGTTGCCGGTCGCATTTTCCGCCGGCAGCAAGGAGAACGCGGTGCCGGATCCCGGCTGAACGCTCGCGACATGACCGTGGATGGTGCGGTCCGGATAAGCGTCGATATGGATCGTCACCGGCTCCCCAGGACGCATGTGATCAAGCTGCGTCTCCTTGAAGTTGGCGGTGACCCAGATCTTGTCCGGCACGAACATCGAAAGGGCGGTGCCGGGTTGCACGTATTCGCCGACCCCGGCCGATAGCTGCACAGCGCGCCCCGGCTGCGCCGCGGTGACCGTCGTATAGGAAAGGTTGAGCTGCGCCTGGTCGCGTTTGGCATTTGCCTGCTGCAGGTTCGCCTCGGCGCTGCCCCGCTGCGCCTTCAGCACGGCAAGCTGCCGCACCGCTGCCACCAACGCCGCCTGCGCGGCCTTCAGCCCCGCCTGCTGCTGTTGAAGCTGAGACGCATACTGCTGGGCGCTCTGCACGGTGCCGGCGCCGGATCTGGCCAGCTCCGCGTAACGTGCCGCCTGCTCCTGGTCGAACGTCAGGCTGGCTTGCGCCTGCGCGATCTGCGACCCGGCCTGGCTCACCTGTGCCTGCTGAACGGCGATCTGCGCGTCGATGTTTTTGATGCTGGCTTGCGCCGCCGCCACCTGCGCGTCGGCCTGCTCCAGCGCAATCTTGTAGTCACGCTGGTCGATCTGCGCGATGGTCTGACCGGCGACGACGTGCTGGTTGTCAGTCACCGGCACGGCTGTGAGATAACCCGCTACCTTGGGCGCCATGCCGAACTGGCGTGCCGCGATGAAGGCGTCGTCGGTCGTCTCGAAATGGCTGGCGTTGTCCCAATAGAGGTAGCAGCCGCCGGCGATCAACGCGAAAAGCACGCCTGCAATCGGAGCCGCGATCGGATGCCGGCCCAGAAGCCCACGGCGTTTATCCCGGCCCTGGGTCCGTTTCTCCTCAGCCTCGCGCCGGAGCCAATCGGGGACGGCGTTCCGGTCCGGCAGCAACAGCCCCGGCACTGGGACTTTCGCCTCGGCCGGATGCCTTGGGAGCGGCGGTTCCAGCCCAGGCTCCGAGGCTTCCTGGGACGGCTGGAGCTCCGCAACCTGCTGGTTCTCATCCACGAGCATGGTTCTCCCCGCATCCGTAAGGTGCCGAACAAATACGTTAGGCGCCTGACAAAGTCAACGGCGCCGGGCGGGTTGACGATCAAATGGTTAGGAGCCAAACTGATAGCCCAGCCGAGACGCGAACCGGCTGGAGATGCTCGATGGCCCGCCCGACACAGCACCGGCTTCCTTCGACCCCGCCGCCGGCTATCAAAGAGGCACTTCGCTCCCGCCTCTCGGGGCGCGAGCTGCAAGCGGTGGAAGCCGTGTTCGCGTTGCGCATCGCATCACAACAAGCGGAAAACGCGATCACCGAATGGCTCGCGGAGACAGCCGGCTCGCCGGCGCGCCATGAGATCATGATGTTGCTGTGGGCGGCCGATGGGCGCGCCGTTCCGCACAAGAATATCGTTGCCGCAATGGGGGTCACGCGGGCGACTGTTTCCGAGTTGATGAACGCTCTCGAGCGTCAAGGTCTCGTCAGCTCATCCGTCGATCGCGATGATCGCCGGCAGCTTCTGGCGACCCTTACGTCCCGGGGCCAGGCGATCATGAGCAAGGCCATGGAGGTGAATAAAGCCCGCCTGCGTCAAGCGTTTTTCTCTCTCTCATCGCCCGAACTCGAGGCCCTGACGGCGCTGCTGCAACGCCTCCGCGAAGGCTTCGCGGCCACTGTCCGAGAACCCGCAACCTCGCGTAGGGCGGAAAAGCAAAGCGCATTCCGCCATCCCTGTTGACCCAGGCTTAACCCACCCACGCAAGGCTGGCCCGGCGGAGGTGCCCGATGCCGGATGGCCAGCTTGCAATTGCCCGGTCGGACCGGCGCGGCGTGCTTGCCGGCGCGCTCGCCGCACTCGAAGCTGGGCGCTTCGCCGCCGCGACGGCGGCGTGCAGGCGGCTATTGGCTCTGGCGCCAGGCGATATCGAGGCGAAGCTTCTGCTTGGCCTCGCGTTGGGTGCGGAAGGCCAGCTCCACGAGGCCATGCCCTTGCTGGATGCCGTCGCGCACACGCGGCCGGGCCATGCGCATCCGCGCCGCGACCTGGCGGAGCTGCTGGTCCGGTTGGGTCGGCCGGCCGAGGCAGCGGCTCAGTTCCGCACTTGGCTTGCGCAGGCGCCCACGGATGCCGGCGCCCACCACGCTCTGGCCCTGGTGCTGGCTGAATCGGGGGACATCGAGGCGGCGATTTCGCATCTTCGCCGGGCGGTCGCGATCGACCCGGCGCCCGCCGCGGGCTGGTCCAACCTCGGGATGTTGCTGAAGATCCAGCGCCAGTTCGAAGAAGCCATCGCAGCGCACGATGCAGCCGTGCGGCGCGCGCCACGGGACCCGCAGATCCGTGTCAATCGCGCCGTGGCGCTGCTGCATGCAGGCCGGCTGACGGAGGCTTGGCGAGACTATGAGTGGCGCCTGCGGCAGCCGGGCCACACCGGGCTTCCGCTCGCCACTCTGCTGCCGGACATCGCCAAACTGGACCTGAAGGAGCGCACCGTCCTGGTCACCCATGAGGAGGGTTTCGGGGACACCCTGCAGTTCGTCCGCTACGCGCCGCTGCTGGCGGAGCGCGGGGCCCGCGTGGTGCTGGCGGTGCCCAGAGAGCTGCAACGTCTCGCGGGCGGCATTGCCGGCGTTACGGAGATGTGCGTCTTCGGCACGCCGCTGCCGCCCTTCGATTACCACTGTCCGGTCTTCAGCCTGCCGCGGGCCTTCGGCACGACGATGGAGACCATTCCGGGCGAGACGCCGTATCTTTCCGTTGATCCGGCACTGATCGCGCAGTGGCAAAGTCGCCTGCCGTCCGGCGGCCTGCGGGTTGGGTTGGTCTGGGCCGGGCAGGCGCGTCCCTGGCTCCCGGGGTTCTCGACCCTGGATGGCCGCCGAAGTGCGAGGCTCGCGGCCTTCGCACCGCTCGCCAACGTGCCGGGCGTGCGCTTCATCAGCCTGCAGAAGGCGCCCGCAGCCGCCGAGCCGGTGCCGGCGGGGCTCGTGCTGCACGACCCGATGCCGCAGGTCGGCGACTTTGCCGACACCGCAGCGATTGTTGCGGGGCTGGATCTGGTGGTCAGCGTCGATACCGCGGTGGCCCATGTGGCGGGCGCGTTGGGCAAGCCGGTGTTCCTGCTGGACCGCTATGACAATTGCTGGCGTTGGTTGAGCGAGCGTGAGGATAGCCCCTGGTATCCGAGGCTGCGGATCTTCCGCCAGGAGCGGCTGGGGGATTGGTCGGCGCCAATGCGTCGGGTGGCGGAGGCGGTGACACGCATGGTAACATGAGAAAAATGAATCACCGCAGAGGACACAGAGTGGTAGAAGCCCCGCGTCAATGTCGCCGAGTCAGTCGCTCTTGACTAGGCGAAAAAGCAACTTGTGCTTCGCTTGGTAATCGATCGCGTCCGCCAATGTCGGATAATAGCTGCGATCCGCCGGCACCGCCACAAAGCCGTCATAGCCGAAGCGGCGCACAGAAACCTTGAACCCGGCTGCGCTGAACACGGCGGCGTAGTCGTCAGGCGAGCGGCCTTGCACCGGCGCATTGGTGGTATCGCCGATCAGCTTGCGCCAGGATGGCCAGAGCGGGCTATCGGTGTGACATCCGGTGACGGCGTAATAGACACCTCCCTGGCGGAGCACCGCGTACATGCCGGCGGCGTGGCTGGCAATGTCAGGCAGGAGGTAGATTACTTCGTAGCTGAACGCGATATCGAAGCGGTCGGGCCAAGCAGACAGGTCCGAAGCCATCTCGTATTCGATTGGTGCCGACCCGGCCAAGTCGCGTGCCGCTGCGACCGAGTCGCGCGCAATGTCGACGCCCAGGCCGCGTCGAAACGGCCGCAGCGCGTACAGCAGACGCAGGAAGCCGCCGCGATTGCAGCCGAAATCCAGGACCTCGCGGGCGGACAGATCGGTCTCGGGAAGGGCCTGGATGAAGTGGCGCCAGAGCGGCCGGTGCCCTTCCTCCATCGCGGCCTCCCGCCCGCCGTCGGTGTGCCAAGTTGCGTAGGAAGGCGCTTTGCTGCTCATGCGGCGCGTTCTTTCAGACGATGCGATCGAACGCAACACGCCGGGTTGCCGTCTACCTCTCCCGCGCTGCGGCAGAGGTGGCAGCGCGACAGCGCGGCGGGTGAGGGTCCGTCGGCCCCTCCTCGCGCCTCCCGCAAGCAAGAGGAAAGCGAGGTCATGCAGCTCGCGCGTAAAGCCGCTCCAACTCGGCCCCGAGAAATTGGGCGATCGCACCAGGCCCGGAGCGGCTCGTGCCGCTGCGACCGTCGCGCGCCTCGGCCTCCGGATTGTAGTTGGTGTTTGTGTTCACGTCATAAACCAGCAGGCGCCCAGCGGCGTCGCTGATGAACTCCACACCAGCCACCTCAACATCGTTCGCCGCCAGGAACCGTTCGGTACGGCCACGCAGCCCGTCGGGCATGCCCGAAACGATCCGGAATCTGTGTGCTGGTGCCTCGCCGACCGGGCAGTTCGCGTCACCGACGGCGCAGGCATCGGCGGGGCACAGCTCGAAGCCCTGGGTGGTGTCCACCTCCACCGCATAGAGAAACCGTCCGCCAACAAACTCCGCGCGCGTGATGACCGGACGCGGCGCTCGCACGTATTCCTGTAGCAGGTGCAGCCCATCGACCGGCGGTTCGTAGTCCTCGCTGCGAACATAGGCACCGAGCGCCGCGGCCGTTTGAAACAGACGCACGCCGAGGCCCTTGCCGCCGCGATTCGGCTTCAGGATCACCGGCCCGCCGCCGAAATGTTGCTCCACTGCCGGCGCGATCCGATCGCGGCCGGCGACCAGCACGGTGCGCGGTGTGTCGATGCCGTGCCGTTCCAGCGCGGCATATTGGCGGGCCTTGCTGATCTCCAGGTCGAGCGCGCCGGGGCCGTTCACCACCCGCCGGCCCCATCGGGTCAGCCAGGCCAGCACCGCCGCGGTCAGCTCGGCACTGAACCGGTGGTCCCGCGTATGGGATGACGCGCTCATGCGGTTGTAGAACACGCCCTCCGGCGGTGGGACGGCGAGGTCGAAGGTACCGGCGTCAAGGAACCATTCGGTCCAAGGCAGCGCGCGCCGGTCGAACGCTTCGCCGAGCGGCGGGAGCCAAGCGGGGTTCTCGTGCAGGATGTGGATGCGGGGCAGCATGGGATCCTCCGGCGGTTCTCGAGTGGATAGAAGTGCATTCTCCCGAATCGGCAATCCCGCGTGGCAAATAACGATATTCTTCCATGCTGTAGAGAAATGCTGGAAATATTCTCCAAGCCAGGATGCACGGCTGGAATCGACTGCTAGCCTGCGGTTCCCTGTCTGCTCTACCACTGAGACGCCCTTGCCGCCCTGGCATCCGAGGAACCCGACAAGCCAGCTATCCGCGACCAGCACGCCCGGTACGCTTGACGGACGGGTGATCGGGGGACCATGTCAGCCGCATGCCTGATCGCGCCGGTGGCCGAGACGCATGCCCACCCGTGGCCCTCGGAAGATGATCCGCTCCTGATGGATGCAGTCGCCCCCGCCAATGCCCCCGACCTGACCGCCGCCCCGCTGGGGTTCGGGTTCGACCACGCTGGTCTCGGCACCCGGGACGGGTTGATCCGGCTGGACCGCTGCTTCCTGCGAGAGCTGGAGGGGGCGGATTCGGCCCTGCATACCCGCCTGCTGGCCGCCCGCGCCGCCCCCGATGCCCTCTCAGCCAAGGAGCACAGCGACCTCCTGATCGCCCTCGGCCCGCACCTCGATGGCTTCGTCACCGCCCTGTTCGGCATCGAAGCCGAGGTCGAGGCGCTCCAGCAACAGACGCTGGCGCTAGACCCGATCCACACCTGCAAGAGGCTCTTCGTGCAGCGCCAGGCGGTGAAGCAATACCCCGACCCGTTCGGCTTCAACGGCCCAAGCCTGCGCGCGGCGCTCGAAACCTGCTTCGGCGAACCGCTCACCGAGCATTCCTTCGCCCTGCGCGTCAGCGAATGGGAGAAGGCGGCTGACACCGAAGCGCTCGACCTGGCGATGCGCTACGCCGCCTGGGCGACGCTCACGCCGGCGGGCCAGGCCGCCCATCCCGGCAACACGCTTTTCCGCGTCCCGCACAGGCTCGATCCGCTGCACCTGATCCCACTCGAGACCATCGAGCGCGACGGCGTCACGATGCTGCGCCTCCCGCCTGATCACTGGCGGCACCGCGACGGCTTCGCCCTGACCGATGCGGGAATGACCGAGCAACAGGCGCTCGATCAGATGAACTACTGCATCTGGTGCCACGCCCAGGACAAGGACTCCTGCAGCAAGGGCCTGAAGGACCGCAAGACCGGCCACTACCAGCGGTCGCCGTTCGGCACGCCGCTGACCGGCTGCCCGCTGGACGAGAAGATCAGCGAAATGCACGTCCTGCGGGCCCAAGGCAACGTGCTCGGTGCCTTCGCCGCGATCGCCGTCGATAACCCGATGATGGCCGCCACCGGACACCGGATCTGCAACGACTGCATGAAGGCCTGCATCTACCAGAAGCAGGAGCCGGTCGATATCCCGCAGGCCGAGACCTCAGTGCTGAAGGACGTCCTATCGTTGCCCTGGGGCGTAGAGATCTACAGCCTGCTCACGCGATGGAACCCACTCGACATCCACCGCCCACTGCCGCGGCCGGACAGCGGACGCGCGGTGCTGATCGTCGGGCTCGGTCCCGCCGGGTTCACGCTGGCGCACCACCTGATGAACGATGGGCACACGGTGGTCGCGGTGGATGGGCTGAAGATCGAGCCGCTCGGCTTCGATACAGCCGCGCCGATCCGCGATGCCGCAGCATTGTTCGAGAACCTCGACGACCGGGTAATGGCCGGCTTCGGCGGCGTGGCCGAGTACGGCATCACGGTGCGCTGGAACAAGAACTATCTGAAACTGATCCGCGTGCTGCTGGAGCGGCGGCCGCAGTTCGCATATTTCGGCGGCGTGCGGTTCGGCGGCGACGCAACGCTCGGCATCGACGATGCCTGGGCGATGGGGTTCGATCACATCGCGCTCTGCATGGGCGCCGGCAAGCCGACGGTGCTCGATATTCCGCACGGCTTGGCGCGCGGCGTGCGGGCCGCGTCGGACTTCCTCATGGCGCTCCAACTCACCGGCGCCGCCAAGCTGTCGTCGGTCGCCAACCTGCAGATCCGAATGCCGGTGGTGGTGGTCGGCGGCGGGCTGACGGCGATCGATACTGCGACCGAGAGCCTCGCCTATTACGTCCGCCAAGTCGAGAAGTTCGCGCTGCGCTACCACACGCTCGTCGCGGAACAGGGCGCCGCCGCGGTGCGAGCAGCCTGGAACGAAGAGGAGGCGAAGATCGCCGACGAATTCCTGGCACATGCCACGGTGATCCGCTCCGAACGCGAGCAGGCAGCGCGCGAGGATCGGGCGCCGCGTCTGGCGAAGTTGGTGGATGGCTGGGGCGGCGCCACGATCGCCTATCGGCGCAAGCTGGTACAGTCGCCGTCCTACACGCTGAACCACGAGGAAGTCGGCAAGGCGTTCGAGGAAGCGGTGCGCTTTGCCGAGGGCCTCACCCCGCGCGCGGTCGAGGTCGATCGGTTTGGCCACGCCGCCGGGCTCCGCGTCAGCCGCGGCGACGGATCGGAGTTGGTGTTACCCGCCTGCGCTGTGCTGGTGGCGGCCGGCACGCAGCCGAACACGGTGCTGGCGCGCGAGGACCGACGCGTCGTGGTCGACGGCAAGTATTTCCGCGCGATCGACGAGACGGGTGCTCCGGTGATCCCGGCGCAGGCGTTCCCCAAGCCCGAGACAGCGCAGGTGCTCATGCACCTCGCTCCTGACGGCCGCGCGATCAGCTTTTTCGGTGACCTGCATCCGAGCTTCTACGGCAACGTCGTCAAGGCGATGGGGAGCGCCAAACGCGGCTATCCCGGCGTATCCCGCGTTCTGGCATCGCGCGACACGCCTCCGGTCTCCGGCTCGGAGCTGATCGCGCGGTGTCGGGACGAGCTGACCGCAAGGGTCCATGCGGTGAACCGGCTGACGCCGAGTATCGTCGAGGTCGTGGTGCGTGCCCCGGCTGCGGCTCGGGCGTTCCGCCCCGGCCAATTCTACCGATTGCAGAACTATGAGCGATTTGCTGGGAGGCTGAGCGAGCCTGGTATTGGCAAGACTGTGCTGGCCATGGAGGGGCTCGCCATGACCGGCGCCTGGACCGACCAGGAGCGTGGTCTGGTCTCGGTGATCATTCTGGAGATGGGCGGCAGCTCCGATCTATGCGCGCGGCTGAAGCCCGGCGAGCTGGTCGTGTTGATGGGCCCGACCGGAACGCCGACCGAGATCGTGCCGGATGCAACCGTCGTCCTGGTGGGCGGAGGGTTGGGGAACGCGGTGTTGTTCTCGATCGGGGCGGCGTTGCGCGCCGCCGGCTCGAAGGTGCTGTATTTCGCCGGGTACAAACGAATAGAGGATCGCTACAAGGTGCCCGAGATCGAACGCGCCGCCGATGTCATCGTCTGGTGCTGCGACGAGACGCCCGGCTTCCAGCCGAGCCCGTCCCGGCCACAGGACCGCAGTTTCGTCGGCAACATCGTGCAAGGAATGGCCGCCTATGGCGCCGGCCAGCTCGGGGCGCAGGCGATTCCGCTGCAGGCGGCCGACCGGCTGATCGCGATCGGCTCCGACCGGATGATGCAGGCGGTTGGAGCGGCTCGTGGTGGCGTGCTGGCGCCGTATTTGAAGCCAGGGCACAGCGCAATCGGGTCGATCAACAGCCCGATGCAATGCATGATGAAGGAAGTGTGCGCGCAATGCTTGCAAGTGCACACCGACCCGACCACGGGGGAGCGAAACGTTGTGTTCTCCTGCTTCAACCAGGATCAGGCACTGGATCAGGTGGACTTCTCGGCATTGCATGAACGGCTGATGCAGAACGGCGCGCAGGAGAAGCTGACTGCGCAATGGATCGAGCGGGCGTTGCGACGGCTATCAGACCAGCCGGCGGGGCACACATGACGATCCCGCTTGCAATGCCACGCCGATCGCGCTAGGGGGGCGGGATGCGCTGCATGCCCACGCCAACCCGCCGATTTTGGTACCGCCGGTATCCCACACTGGCGGCCTAGGCTCGAGCACGCAATGCAAGACCCCAAGCCGCCCCATCCAGGCGGCTTTCTTTTCCTCCATCCTGATTCCAGAAAGACGCCTGAGTGGAGCGGCCCCAACCAAGGAGGCCGCCATGCGCTTTTCCGAGTTCGACTTCGATGTGATCACCTCACCGGCGGATCCGCCAAAGCCGCCGACGAAGCGAGGCGAGGCCGATCCGGTGCCGGAGCGACGACGCGATCAACGCGAACCCGCCGAGCCACTCGACGATAAAACGCCGCGCTGAACGCCTTCCCGCTTCATCATTGTGGTGCGACGCGCCGGAAGCTACACCTGCCGGCATGGATGATGACGCCCTGCTCGCGCTTGCACGGGCACTTGCCCAACAAGCGGGCGAGGCCATCCTTGCCGTGCGGGCGCGCGGCTTCGATGTGCTGCGCAAGGAAGATGCTTCACCGGTCACCGAGGCCGACCACGCGTCCGAGGCAATCATCGCCCGCGGCCTGCGCGCCGCCGCTCCCGACATCCCGGTGATCGCCGAGGAGGAGGTGGCGGCCGGCCGCATCACCGCCCCGACCGAGCAGTACTGGCTGGTCGATCCGCTCGACGGCACGCGCGAATTCACCGCTGGCCACGACGAGTTCGCGGTGAACATCGGATTGGTGCGTGGCGGTCGGGCCCACCTCGGCGTAGTTGGCGTGCCCGCCATGGGCGAGCTGTTCAGCGGCATTGTCGGTCGTGGCGCCTGGAAGTGGACCAAGGCCGGTGAAATGCAGATCAGCGCGCGCTTGCCGCCGCCCGAGGGACTGACCGTGCTGGCCAGTCGTTACCACGGCAACCATGCACGGCTGGAGGCATTCCTGAGCGGACGCAAGATCGCCACCGTGACCAATTTTGGCTCGGCGGTGAAATTCTGCCGGCTGGCCGAAGGTGTGGCCGACCTCTACCCGCGGTTCGGCCGCACCATGGAATGGGACACGGCCGCGCCCCAGGCCTTGCTGGAGGCAGCCGGCGGGACGGTCCGCACACTGGAGGGCGAGCCGCTTCTCTACGGCAAGCCGGACTGGGCCAATCCGCATTTCGTCTGCACCGGCCGTCTCGCGTGATCGGGGCAGCCGGCACGCAGTTTGCAGGGCGCCGGACCAAACCTCTAGGCTGACCGCGTGATTGGCTACCTGCTGCGATCCCTGGTGCTCGCCCTGCTCGTCTGCCTGACGGTGCTGGTGATCAGCTTCACTCTCTCGCATATCGGCGGGAACCTGGCGATCAACCTTGCCGGGCCGGACGCCTCGGCCGAGTCGATTGCCAAGCTCCAACACGAGCTCGGGCTCGACCGGCCGCTCCCGGTGCAGTTCCTCGACTGGGCGAACCGGGCGGCCCATGGCGACCTCGGCGATTCATTCCTGTTCCATGAAAAAGTGTCGCATCTGATTGCCACGCATGTGCCGATGACCTTCACGCTCGGGATCGTTGCAATCGCGATTGCTCTCGCGGTTGCCTTGCCGCTGGGGATTCTGGCCGCGCTGCACGAGGGCGACGGGATCGATATGGCGATCGGCCTGGTGGCATTGGCCGGACAGGCTTTGCCGAGCTTCTGGCTTGGGCTGATGCTGATCATCTGGTTCGGCGTCGATCTCGGCTGGCTGCCGATCTCGGGTGTCGATGACTGGACCGGCTACATCCTGCCGGCCTTCGTCCTGGCCTTTGTCGCCATCCCCGCCGTGCTGCGGCTGACGCGCAGCGGCATGGTCGATGCGATCAGGTCCGACTATGTGCGCACCGCGCGTGCCAAGGGCCTGTCGCGCGCCTCTATCGTGCTTAAGCACGCATTCCGCAATGCGGCGATGCCGGTCGTCGCGGTGGCCGCCGTGCAACTTGGCTTCATCCTGGGCGGCTCGGTGGTGGTGGAAGTCGTGTTCAACATTCGCGGGGTCGGCTATCTCGGCTGGGAGTCGATCCAGAAGGGCGATTTTCCCGTCGTGCAAGCGGTCGTGTTGCTATTCGCGGTGATCTTCGTCGTGCTGACGCTGCTTGCCGATCTGCTCGGCGCGGCGCTCGACCCGCGGCTTAGGGCGCGCTGATGCGCCGGCACCGCGCGTCGCTGTGGACCGGTGCGGTGATCGTGGGATTCACCGCGTTGGTCGCGATCTTCGCCCCGCTGCTTACGCCGCACGATCCGTTTGCGCAGAACCTGGCGCAGCGCTTCCTGCCGCCGGTGTGGCTGCCGGGAGGCTCGGCCGCGCACCTGCTGGGCACCGACCAGATCGGGCGGGATTATCTCTCCCGGCTGATCCTCGGGGCGCGCATCTCGATGATGATCGGCACGACCACGATCCTTATGGCGGGGACGATCGGTACCACGCTCGGCGTGCTGGGCGGGTATTTCGGCGGGCCGGTCGATCGCGTGGTGATGTTCGTCGTATCCTGCCGGCTGGCGATCCCGCTGATCCTGGTGGCGCTCACCGTCGTCGCGCTGATCGGCAGCTCGCTCGCGGTGGTAATGCTGACGCTTGGCCTGCTGCTGTGGGAACGCTTCGCGGTGGTGTCGCGCGCAACCACGCGGCAGGTGTGCGGACTGGATTATGTCGCGGCGGCCTGGGCCGCCGGGTGCTCGCGGAGTTGGATCATCCTGCGCGAGGTGCTCCCCAACATCGTGAACCACCTGATCGTCATCGCCACGATCGACATGGCGATCGCCATCCTGCTGGAGGCGGCGCTGTCCTTCCTCGGCCTGGGCGTCCCGCCGCCGCTGCCGTCCTGGGGCCTCATGATCGCCGAAGCCAAGGACTACATGTTCTTCAAGCCCTGGGTGATCGAGATCCCTGGCCTTGCACTTCTGGTCCTGGTGCTGGGCATCAACCTCCTGGGCGACGGGCTGCGCGACGCCTTGGGCGCGCAAGCCGACCGATGACCGCGGTGCTGGAAATCGAGGACCTCAGCGTTCAATTCGGCGCGCAGGCAGCCGTGCGCGGCATCAGCCTCACCGTCCGGCGAGGCGAGACCCATTGCCTTGTTGGCGAGTCCGGCTGTGGCAAATCAGTCTCCGCGCTGTCGGTGATGGGCCTCTTGCCACGCGGGGCTCGACCCAATGCTGCGCGCATCATGTTCGGCGACACCGATCTGTGCCGACTGTCGGAACGGCGGCTGGCACGACTGCGCGGCGATCGGATGGCGATGATCTTCCAGGAGCCGATGACCAGCCTCAACCCGGCCTACACGGTCGGTTCACAGATGACCGAGGTGCTGCGCCGACACCGCGGCACCAGCCGCGGCGAGGCAGCCGCCCGCGCCGCCGCCATGCTCGAACGCGTCGGCGTCAGCGCCCCCGAGATGCGGCTGGGCCAATTCCCGCACCAACTCTCCGGCGGCCTGCGCCAACGGGTGATGATCGCTATGGCGCTGCTTTGCGAGCCCGAGTTGTTGATCGCCGACGAACCCACCACCGCGCTGGATGTGACAGTACAGGCGCAGATCCTCCGCCTGCTGGCAGCGCTTCAGCGCGAACTGGGCCTGGCCGTCCTGCTGATTACGCACGATCTCGGCATCGTCGCCCGTACCGCGCACCTCGTCTCGGTCATGTATGCCGGCGAGATAGTCGAGCAAGCAACAGTGGCGGAGCTGTTCGCCGCACCGACCCATCCTTATACAAGAGGCCTGCTCGCCTCGATTCCTGTACCGGGGAAGGTGCGCCGAGGCGAACGCCTGGGCAGCATCCCCGGCATCGTACCAACGATCGACCATACCTTCAGTGGCTGCGCGTTTCGCGACCGCTGCGCGCAGGCGATCAACTCCTGCGCCGCGCCGGTCCCGGTACGGGAGATGTCGAACGAACACCGGTATCGTTGCCGGCTCGACCCCGCCTGGAGCGGGCAAAACCGCTGCGGGCTCGTCACTGCAAAAGCGGGGAGCAGCAGCAGGCCCCCATGACAAGAGTAGATCGTCTTCCTCGGCTCTTGGCATGTGCGCGCGGATCGCGCTGCCTGCGCGAAGCGCATGAACTTCTTCTCCGTGAAACTCCGTCCGAACTCAGTGCGCTCCGTGTCCACTTGATTATCTCGCGATGCCGGCACCACAGCGGCCGGAGCGAGGCAGCGTGACGCCGGCGATCGAAACCGTCGCCTTGTCGCGCAGCTTCGTGCAGGGCGCCGGCACCTTCACGCCGCCACGTCGCGTGGTGGCGGTGGACGAGGTCTCGCTGTCCGTCCCGCCCGGCAGCGCGCTCGGCGTCGTCGGCGAGTCGGGCTGCGGCAAGACCACCCTGGCGCGGATCATGCTGGGGTTGCTGCCGCCCACCGCTGGCACGGTGCGGATCGACGGCCGCTCGCTTGCCGCGATGGGCCGGCGCGAGCGGGCGCGGCTGATCCAACCGGTGTTCCAGGACCCGATGAGCTCGCTCAACCCTCGCCGGCGAATTGCTGACATCGTTGCGCTGCCGCTGGCCGCGGCGGGACGCCTATCGCGCCGCGAGCGACGCGAACGAGTGATGGCGATGCTGGAGCGGGTCGGTCTCAGCACCGCCACCGCGGCGCGCTATCCGGCCCAGCTCTCTGGCGGCCAGCGCCAGCGTGTGGCGATCGCGCGCGCCCTGGTCATCGAGCCGCGCATCCTGATCTGCGACGAGCCGACCTCGGCGCTCGACGTGTCGGTGCAGGCGCAGATTCTGAATCTGCTGGCCGAATTGCGGGCGACGTTCAACCTGACAATGGTGTTCATCAGCCATAATCTCGCGGTGGTCGAGCACATCGCCGACGAGGTGGCAGTCATGTACCTCGGCCGCATCGTCGAGCACGCGACCGCCGATGCGGTGTTCGGCACGCCACGGCATCCTTATACGCGGGCGTTGCTGGCCTCGGTGCTGACGCCGGAGCCGGGCCTCGGCATTCCGGACGTGCCGCTCGGCGAAGGCTATCCGGATCCGGCACACATCCCGCCCGGCTGCCGCTTCCATCCGCGCTGCCCGATCGCGATCCCGCGCTGCCGGACGGAGCCGCCGGCACGGGCGGCGGTGGAATGTCATCTGGCTAGCGCGTAATCTGCGCTGCCATTACGAAATGAGGGAGCCAGCAGCATGAAGCGACGGACATTTCTTGGAGCATCGGCCGCGGCGGCGGCGCTGTCGGCGCGCATCGACAGCGCGCTCGCGCAGAAATCGAGTGACACGCTGCGTATCACCTGGCGTGACGCCATTCCTGATGTCGATCCCTATCGCAATAGCCTGCGCACAGGGCTGATCGTCGCGCATGAGGCATGGGACACGCTGGTCTATCGCGATCCCACCAATTTCAAGCTGGTGCCGGGGCTGGCGACCGAGTGGAAATGGAGCGATCCGACCACGCTGGATTTCACCTTGCGGGATGGCGTGAAGTTCCACAATGGCGACCCGTTCGGCCCCGATGACGTAGTGTACACGTTCCAGAGCATTATGAACGACCCGAAGGTGCTGGTGCCGAGCAACTTCGCCTTTATTGCCAGCGTAGAGAAGCTTGGCGACAAGCAGGTGCGCGTCAAGATGAAGACCGTGTTCCCGGCGGCGCTCGAGTATTTCGCGATGGTGCTGCCGATCTATCCGAAAGCCTATCGCGAGAAGGTTGGTCCGGCACAATATTCGCAGAAGCCGATCGGCACCGGCCCCTATCGCATCAGCCGGGTCAACGGCTCAAGCGAAATCGATCTGCAGAGATTCGACGAATATTATGTCGGCAGTCCAAAGGGCCGGCCAGCCATTCGGAACATCAAGATCATGGAAGTGCTGGATGCGACAGGGGAGCTGACCGCGTTCATCAGCGGACAAACAGACTGGATCTGGCAATACAGTCCGGACCAGTACGAAAGTTTGAAGGCGCTCCCCGGAAAGGTCGCTCTGCGCGCCGGGTCGATGCGGATCGGCTATTTCCAGATGGACGCGGCCGGACGTACCGGGAAGGACAACCCGTTGACCAAGCAAAAGGCGCGGCAGGCGATCTGCTACGCAATCGATCGCCAGGCTATCGCACATGATCTGGTGCAGGGGGATTCCCACCCGATCGCGGCACCGTGCTATCCGACCCAATTCGGCTGCGACCAAAAGGCGGCGATCGATTATCCGTATGACCGGGCAAAGGCGAAGCAGCTTCTGACCGAGGCGGGATACCCGAACGGCTTCTCGACGACGATCGTTACGTACTTGCTGCCGTCGTTCAGCTCGGCCGTGCAGAATTACCTGAAGGCCGTCGGGATCAACGCGAGCATTCAACAGTTGCAGGTCGGCGCCGAGGTTCAGAAAGTGGACGCCGGCGAGGCACCGACAAACTTCGGGACCTGGGGTAGCTATTCGATCAACGACGTCTCCGCCATTTTGCCGTATTTCTTCGGCGGCGGGATAAATGATTATGCACGCGATCCCGAAGTGGAGAAGCAGGTTAAAGAGGGCGGACTGGTAATGGACCCGGAGGAGCGCGCCAGGCATTACGTCGACGCGATCCACCGGATCACCGAGCAGGCTTACTGGTTGCCCATGTTCACATCGGTGACGCAATACGCGTTCGTCTCGAACCTGAACTTCACGCCGTTCCCCGACGAGTTGCCGCGCTTCTATCTGAGCAGTTGGAAATAGAGTCAGGAAGCGCATTCCGCCACCTGCGGGAGAACTCATTCCGGACCAGGCCGCTGATATTACGCAGTCAGAAAGCCGATCGTCCCGCCCTCCAGCACCGCGCAGGTAAGCGGGCCGCCAAACACCGCACCAGTATCGATGTCGATGCGGTTGGCACGCACCACCGGTGCCTTCACCGGCGTATGCCCATGCACCACGACGACCCCGAAGGCCTGGTCGGTGTAGAGAAAGGGTTGGCGAATTCGCAGCAGGTCCTCAGGCGCCTGCGCATCCAGCGGAACACCGGGGCGGATGCCGGCATGCACGAACAGATAGCCGCCCTCCCGATGACTCATCGCCAGCCCGCGCAGGAACCCCATATGCTCGGCGGGTACCGCCCCCGCCCACTGTGCGCGCGGGCCGTCCGGATCGGCTCCATAGCTTTCCAGCGCCGGGCGGCCGCCTTGGAACAACCAGTCGGTGCCGGCGGCCCGGTCGCCGGACAAGGCATCGAGCATGGTCTGCTCGTGGTTGCCCTTGAGATTGATGACCGGCACATGATCGATCGGGTTACCGCGCAGCAGCCGCCCGACGACCCCGGCGCTGTCGGGGCCACGATCGACATAATCGCCGATATGCAGCAGAAGCGGCGCGGGCACCGGCCGACGCGCGATATCCTCGGCGATGATCGCGTGCAACGTCGCAAGCCGCGCGTCGCAACCATGGACGTCGCCAATCGCATAGATCCGGCGGCCCAGCGGCAACGCCGCTGGAGCAGGGCCAAGCTCGATCACTGCGCGCGGCCTCGAGAAGGTGGTGCGGCCCAATGAACAGGCCGCACCGCCGTCGTCAATCCGTGGCGAAGGCCATCAGATCTCAGGGACCAACGTCAGGTCGGAGACCAGAACCTTGCCCTTGGTCTCAGGCCCGATGAGCAGGGAGAAGATGAACACCACTGCCGCCCCGATCGTCGTGATCAACATCGGGATCACGAAGCCAAGCGGCTGGCCCGCCGCCCATAACGCGAGGACGGGCGCCGTGAACCCGGCCCAGACCGCCCCCTGGTGATAACAGAACCCGGATGCGGTGGCCCGCACTTCGGTGGGGAACCGCTCGGCGAGATAACTTGGGTTCTGCCCGTAGATCGCACCCAGGAATGCGCCCTGCACAATGAAGGCGATGGCGATCATCGCATAGCTTCCGGCGAACAAATAGATCGGCGTGATGAAGATCCCGATCGCCGCCGGGATGATCATCGCCCAGCGCCGGCCGTACCGGTCGGCCACCCAGCCCCAGAAGCAACTGGCGAAGAAGCCAACTAGGTTAGCGAGTGCAAGCGGCGTCGCCACTAGGCCCGGGCTGAAGTGCAGATCCTTCTGCAGGTGGGTGGCGAACATGCCGTACACCGAGTAGTACACAATGAAACCGCTCGCCATCCACAGGCAGGCGGTGATGGTGTTGCCGAGCACCCGCAGCCGGAAGATGTCGAATAGCGGCGCCCGAAATTCCCGCTTCTGATCGCGCTGCTTCTGCCGGTTCTCGGCCCAGACCTCCGGCTCCTTCACATAGGTCCGGATCCACAGCACGGCCAATGCCGGCAGGATGCCGATCATCAGCAGGCCGCGCCAGCCGATCGAATTGTAAAACAGCCCATAGGCCAGGCTGGATGCCAGGAAGCCGAGGCTCCAGGAGCCCTGCAACACCCCACTCATGAAGCCGCGCGAGCGCGCCGGCCAGGACTCCATCGCCAGCGCCGCGCCCGCAGGCCATTCCGCTCCCATCCCAATGCCGAGCAGCGCACGGAATATGAACAACATCAGGAAACTCGGCGACAGGCCGGCCAGCAAGTTGCAGATCGAATACCACAGGATGGAGATCATCAGCGGCTTCTTCCGCCCAATCCGGTCAGCAAGCCAACCGGACGCCGTGGCACCGACCAACCGCAGCCAGAGCGTGATGGTGAACACCGCCGTCACGGCCACCAGCGGCACGCCGAAAGATTGCGAAATCGGCACCATGATCAGCAGAAAGATCGTGAAGTCGAAGGCATCGAGGGTCCAGCCGAGCCAGGCAGCGACCCAGGCGAGCCATTGTTCCTTGGTAGGTTCTTTCCACCACGCGACGGGGCCGGCAGTCCCCACGGACGTTGACATGTGTTGTGGTCTCCCTAAGCTATGAAATCATTCCTATGAGCCTGCACCCACAGCGCCGCCCGTCGTTCGGTGGGGCGGCCACGATTCTCTACGTCGAGGGACCGGTCGCGGTCAACGACAAGATCGAATTGGCCCCCGCGCCCTCTCCAATGCGCACCACGGTAACCGGACTTGAAACGAGAGGGCCGGAGCGGAGGCTCAGACCCTCTGTTATCAGTTGCCGCTTGCGAGCGCCTGGTCGAGATCGTCTATCAAATCCTCGACGTCCTCGATCCCGACGGAAAGACGCAGCAAGTCCGGGCCCGCCGGACTGCCGGGCCCTTCGATCGACGCCCGATGTTCGATCAGGCTTTCGACTCCTCCAAGCGACGTTGCGCGCTTCCAAAGCTGGACGCGCGCTGCGGTGGCGATTGCCGCCTCTTCGCCGCCGCGAACCCGGATGCTGAGCATTCCCCCGAACCCCCCGCGCATTTGACGACCAGCCACGGCGTGCCCGGAATGGTTGGGAAGTCCCGGATAGAGCACAGCGACAACACGCGGATGGTCCACAAAATGTTCGGCGATCTTCTGAGCCGAACGACAGCAGCGCTCTACCCGCAGAGAAAGCGTGCGCATGCCGCGCAGCAGCAGCCATGCCTCGAATGGTCCGAGGATCGCTCCAAGGTTGGTCCTGTTTGCTACGATACGCCCCCAGATTTCGTCCTCCGCCGCCGTGACCAAAGCGCCGGCGAGTACATCGCTATGACCATTCAGGTACTTCGTCGCCGAGTGCATGACGATGTCGGCGCCGAGTTCGATCGGTCGCGTCAGAATCGGCGTCGCCGCAGTGCTGTCGATTGCCAGAAGAGCGCCGGCGCGATGCGCGATTCCAGCGGCGGCCGCGATATCGGTTATGCACCAGGTCGGGTTCGCCGGGGTTTCGATCCAAATCAGCTTGGTCTGGCCAGGTCGAACCGCTCCCGCTATCGCGCCGTTGACGGAAGTGTCCACGAACTGGATGGACAGACCCCACTCGCGGCCGAAGCTCTGGAGCCAGTTTCGCAAGCCCCAATACATGACGCGCTGCGCAATCACGTGGTCGCCCGGTCTGAGGGCCAGGAACACCGCCATTGCGGCAGCCATCCCGGAAGAGAACATAAGGCACGTTCTCCCGCCTTCGAGTGCCGTCAGAACAGCCTCCGCAAGCCTGAACCCTGGATTGTCTGGGCGCCCATAGGAGTACCCGCTGCGATACAGATTATCAGGATCACGGATATACGTCGTCGCCACATTGACCGGCGGCACAAGTGCCTTGGTCGTTTCGTCCATCCAGCCGAGCGCCTGGGCGGCCAGTGTGGCGGGGCGTTTTTGCTTCATTCGGCAACCTCCGTGGCATGTGAGCGGCTTCGCAAACGACTGTCGGCGACACCTTACGCGGCGGCTCCCCGTTAGACAGTTGCGTTCGGGGCCAGCCGGCCGCTCTGGAGGTTGATCCCGGCGGAAGCCAGGGGCTTGTCAGCTCTTGCCACCGGGTTGACCGGGATGCCCCCGGGCTCCACATAGTCACGCACATGGACACAGGCGGCGGGCAGGCACGAATTATCCACCCGGCGGCTCATTGAGAGCGCCGGGACACCCCCTCGCGCCCACCCCCATTCCGCCTCCGGCGGCTCCCCGGACAGACCCATGAACGACGCCCCACGCGATTACCGCGACACCGTGTTCCTGCCGCAGACGAGCTTCCCGATGCGCGGCAATCTGCCGAAGAAGGAGCCGGAGATCCTCGCCCGCTGGAACATGACGGACCTCTGGACCCGGCTGCGCAAGACCGCGCGCGGACGCCCCGTCTTCATGCTGCATGACGGGCCGCCTTACGCCAACGGCAACATCCACATCGGCACCGCGCTCAACAAGATCCTCAAGGACATGGTCAACCGCACCCGCCAGATGGCGGGATACGACGCCAACTACATCCCCGGCTGGGACTGCCACGGCCTGCCGATCGAATGGCGAATCGAGGAGCAGTACCGCGCCGCCGGCCGCGACAAGGACGCCGTGCCGGTGCTGCAATTTCGTGCCGAGTGTCGTGCCTACGCGGCCCACTGGATGGAGGTGCAGCGCCAGGAGTTCCGCCGCCTCGGCGTCGAAGGCGACTATGCCAACCGCTATGCGACCATGGACCGCGAGTCCGAGGCGGCGATCGCCGCGGAGGTCTGCAAGTTCCTGCTCAACGGCGCGCTGTTCCGCGGGCTGCGGCCGGTGCTGTGGTCGCCGGTGGAGAAGACTGCGTTGGCGGAGGCCGAGGTCGAGTACCATGACCACACCTCCACCCAGATCTGGGTGCGCTTCGCGATCATCCGCGCCTCCGTTCCCGACCTTGCCGACGCGGGGGTTGTGATCTGGACCACGACGCCCTGGACCATCCCCGGTAACCGGGCGATCGCCGCGGGCGCCGAGTTCGACTACGCCCTGATCCATGTCGATGGCGTCGAGGAGACATCGTGGGCGCGGGTGGGCGACCGGCTGCTGGTCGCGCTGGCTCTGCTGCCGCAGTTCCTCGTCGAAGCGAAGATCGCCACTCATCACGTGGTGCGGGTGCTCAAGGGCGCCGAGCTGGCCGGCACGATCTGCTCCCATCCACTGCGCGGGCGCGGCTACGATCACGACGTGCCACTGCTGTTCGGCGATTTCGTCACCACGGAGGCCGGCACGGGTTTCGTGCACGTCGCTCCCGGGCACGGCGAGGAAGATTACGATCTCGGCCGCGCGCATGGGCTCGAGATTCCGGAGACCGTGGGCGATGACGGCCGGTTCGACGACTGGGTCCCGTTATTTGCCAGCCTGCACGTGTACAAAGCTGATGATCCGGTCTCCGCCGCGCTGTCCGAGGCTGGCGCACTGCTCGCGCGCGGCAGGCTGGTGCATTCGTATCCGCATTCGTGGCGGTCCAAGGCGCCGCTTATTTTCCGTGCTACGCCGCAATGGTTCATCCGCATGGATGGTCCCGAGCGTTTACGTGAACGTTCACTGGAGGCGATCGGCGAGACATATTTCGTCCCTGAATCAGGGCGCAACCGGATCGCCGCAATGGTGGCCGCGGCACCAGATTGGTGCGTGAGCCGGCAGCGCGCCTGGGGCGTGCCGATCACCGTGTTCGTCGATAAGCGGAACGGCGAACCGTTACGCGATCCGGCCGTCGTGGCGCGGATCGTCGAAGCCTTCACCACGGAAGGCTCGGACGCGTGGTTCAGCTCTCCGTCCTCCCGTTTCCTTGGCAACGACCACAATCCCGAGGACTACGAGCAGGTGAAGGACATCGTCGAGGTATGGTTCGAGTCCGGCTCGACCCATGCCTTCGTCCTGGAAGGCCGTGGCCTTCCTTGGCCAGCCGATCTCTACCTGGAAGGGTCCGACCAACATCGCGGCTGGTTCCAGAGCTCGCTCAAGGAAGCCGTCGGCACGCGCGGCCGCGCACCGTTCAAGGCTGTGCTCACGCATGGCTTCGTGCTGGACGAGCAAGGCCGCAAGATGTCGAAATCCCTTGGCAATGTCATTGCCCCGCAGGAGGTGGCGGATAAATACGGCTCCGACATCCTGCGTCTGTGGGTGGCGATGTCTGATACCACCGAGGATCTGCGCATTGGCCCGGAGATCCTGAAGCAGCAGGCCGAGCTGTACCGCCGGCTGCGCAACACGCTGCGCTGGCTGCTCGGCTCACTCGCCGGCTTTGCCGAGGCTGAACGCGTGCCGGTGGAGGACATGCCGGAGCTGGAGCGGTGGGTGCTGCACCGGCTGACGGAGCTCGATGCACGCATCCGCGGAGCGGTGCAGAGCTATGACTGGACCGGCGTCTATCCCGAGCTGCACAATTTCTGTGCTACCGATCTGTCGGCCTTCTATTTCGACATTCGCAAGGATGCGATTTATTGCGATCGGCCGGACAGTCTCCGCCGCCGCGCCGCCCGCACGGTGCTCGATCACCTGCATCGCTGTCTGACCACCTGGCTCGCTCCCGTGCTCTGCTTCACCGCGGAGGAAGCTTGGTGCGCCCGCTTCGGCGAGCAGGAGAGCGTGCATCTGCAACTGTTTCCGGAATTGCCGAGGGCATGGCAAGACGATGAGCTGGCGGAGCGATGGGAACGCATCCGCGAAGCGCGCCGGCGCATCACCGTGCCGCTGGAAGAGGCGCGCCGGGCCGGCCTGATCGGTTCGTCGCTACAGGCGGCCGTAACGTTGCCACTCGGCGTCGAGAACCAGACGCTGTTGTCACCCGAAGAATGGGCCGAGATTGCCATCGTCTCCTCGGTACAAACCGAGCTCGACTCCGGCGAACCGCCGGCCACGATCCGACTCGCCGGGGGCAGCAAATGCGCCCGCTGCTGGCGCGTGCTGCCGGAAGTGGGCCGGAGTTCGCGTCACCCGACGCTGTGCGCGCGGTGCACCGACGCCGTCGAGTCGGGGCTGGTCTGTCGGGCCGACGCGACATGAGCACGGCGCCGGCGCGCGACCGATACACCGGGCTCGGCCTCGCTGTCGCGCTGGCGGTGCTGGCCGCCGATCAGGCGAGCAAATACTGGATCCTCCATGTGCTCCACCTGCCCGAGCTCGGCCAGGTGCGGCTGCTGCCGGTGCTCGATCTCGCCATGGTCTGGAACCGGGGCGTCACCTTCGGCCTGCTGGCCGGGCTGGGGGCGTGGGGCAGCGCGGTGCTGGCCGTGCTCGCCCTTTGCATTGTCGTGGCACTCGGCTGGTGGCTGCGCCGAGCCGACTCGTGGCTGACCGCGATCGCGCTGGGCTGCATCGCCGGCGGCGCGGTAGGAAACGTGATTGATCGGGCGCGCTTCGGCGCGGTGGTGGACTTCATCCGGGCGCATGTCGGCGTTTGGTCCTGGCCGGTGTTCAACCTTGCCGACGCCGCCATCGTGTGCGGGGTCGCCGCTCTGGTGATCGGCAGCCGATGGGGCCGGCGTACCGGCGAGAACGGCGCCGGGGAGCTTGCCGAGGGCAGTCAGGCGGACCGCCCGACGGCGGGATAACGTGCTTGCGAAACCGGCGCTCACGGCGCTAGAGGTTTGCGCATGTTACGACTTCTCTCCGTTCGATCGCGATCGCTGCCCCGTTGCGCGGTGCTCGGCGGCGTCGTTATCGCACTGACCGGCTGCAGTGGGCTGGGCGATACGCTGTCGCGCAATTTCGGCCTGACCCGCGATTCGCCCGATGAGTTCAGCGTCACCACCCAGGCACCGCTGGCCATGCCGCCCGATTACTCGATCCGCCCGCCAGAGCCCGGCGCCCCACGGCCGCAGGATGTGCCGGACCGCCAGCAGGCCGAGCAGGCGCTGATCCCGCAGACCGCGCTCACCCCTCAAACCGGCCAGATGAGCCCCGGTCAGGAGGCGTTGCTGGCGGCCGCTGGCCCGCCGGCACCGGCCAATATTCGCGCCGAGATCGCGCAGGACCACTCTCTCAACAACCCCGGCGAGAGCTTCGCCGACCGGCTGATGTTCTGGCGCCCGGCGCCGCAGCCGGGGATCGTCGTCGATCCCACCAAGGAGGCACAGCGGCTGCGGCAGAATGCGGCTCTCGGACAAAGCCCCGAACTGGGCGAGACCCCGATCATCCAGCCCAAGCCGCGCGGCTGGCTGGAGGGAATTTTCTAGTTGCATGCTCACCTCTCCCGCCCTGCGGGAGAACCAATTTCCACAAGGGCCTCGCGGGTCACGCCGGTACGTGGCGCACCTTCAGCTCGCCCGCCGAGGGTGGGGTGGAGACATCCGCGCCAAAGCGTGCATCATGGCCACCGAACACCCACACCCAGCAATGGAGGCAATCATGCTCGATTTCGGCGCGGCAATGTTTTTCACAGACTATTCCATGACCCCGGCGGAGCTCGGGCAGGCGCTGGAAGAGCGCGGCTTCGAATCGATCTGGGCGCCCGAACACTCGCACATCCCGCTCAGCCGCAAGACGCCGTTCCCGGGCGGTGGGGAGGTGCCGAAGAAATACTACGATGCCATGGACCCGTTTGTGACCCTGACGGCGGCCGCAATGGCGACGAAGAAGCTGAAGGTCGGCACCGGCGTCTGCCTCGTGGCGCAAAGGGATCCGATCCAGACTGCGAAGCTGGTGGCGTCGATCGACCAGGTGTCAGGCGGGCGGTTCCTGTTCGGCATCGGTAACGGCTGGAACCAGGACGAGATGGAGGACCACGGCACCGTCTTCGAGACCCGCCACAAGCTGGCGCGCGAGCGGGTCGAGGCGATGAAAGCGATCTGGACCCAGACGAAGCCCGAGTATAACGGCGAGTTCGTCAAGTTCGGCCGGATGATGGCCTGGCCAAAGCCGGTGCAGAAGCCGCATCCGCCGGTGATCGTGGGCGGTGCGTTCCCATATTCCGCCCGCAGGGCGGTGCGCTACGGCGAGGGCTGGATCCCTCATGCGTCACGCGGCACCTACGCGGAGATCGCCGAGATGATCCCGCAATTCCGGCAAATGGCGTCGGAGGCCCACCGCGATCCGGACTCGATCGAGATCACGGTATGGGGGCCAAAGCAGGAGGCAGACCTGATGCGGCGCTACGAGGATCTCGGCGTCTCGCGAGTGGTGTTCAGCGTCGAGTCCGAGAAGGCGGACACGGTCCTGCCGGTCATCGACGGCTGGACGGCGCTGATGCGCAAAGTGAACGGCTGAGGCGCCTCATCCGAAGCTGCGCTTGGGAAGCGGCGGCGGATAGCGCCCCATCTTCGAGTTCCGGTAGGACCATGAACGCGGGTCGATGATTTCTGGCGGCGCTTTGTCGAGCGCCTCGCGGAAGTCGTCGTCGGAGACATAGCGGCGGAGCGCCTGCATGTCCTCGTGCGTGGCCGACGCCGTGGAGTAGGCCATGAAACGGATCGGGTCGGATAGCGCCTGGGCGGGCGACTCGAACCAAACGACCCGTCGGGCGATAGCCTCCGTTTCGGCCGTCAGCGGGATCGGCTTCATGGCAGCACGTTCACCTCTCCCGCTCTGCGGGAGAGGTCGGTTCGCGAAGCGAACCGGGTGAGGATGCCGTGCGCCGAGGCACAACAGTCGGCAAGCGGCCGAGATCGACCTCGCGTGCCGCTTTCGCCAGACGATCCCTGGTGGTTCGCGGCAGATCGCGCACAGTGCCGTCCTCGAAGTAAGAAAGCGCCTTCAGAGTGATCTGCGGATTGAATTGCGGACCGTAGACGGCACGCGCCGCCGCCAATGCCGTCGGCAGATCGATGCGGCCGGTACGCAGGATGGCGTCGATGTCGGCGTAGTCTTTCGCCTCGGCGTGCTGTTGCACGACGGACGCCTCCGTTCCGGCCAAGTCGAGAAGCGAGGCCACCCGCAGTCCGGTGTCAGGCGCCAGATGCGACGGCGCAAGTAGCGAAATCTCGGGAACGCCGAAGAGCGAAACCCTGACGGGCCGCCTCGCTCGACGATGCCACTCAGCATGTCGCAGCCAAGAACGGGATGGACGTTGCGAGTTTCGCCGGATCGAATTGGTGGCGGCCGAAGAAATCGAAATCATCGGACCGGCGGTGCCCAAGATGCAGGGCAATCGCCGTGCCGCCATACAGCGCGAATTCCGCCGGCACGGCGCCGAGTTCGTTCCAAAGCCGGCGCTGCGGTTCCGGCAGGACGTCCAGACGAGGTGCAAAGTCAGCGGCCATGGCGTCCTATATGTTCACCTCTCCCACTCTGCGTGAAAGGTGTAAACACCTACTCCTTCACGAACAGCCCACGCGGCACGTTGGCAAGGCACTCGACGCTGCGCTCGGTGATCAGGATGCTTTCGGTGATCTCCAGCCCCATCGTCTCGAGCCAGAGTCCCGTCATGAAATGGAACGTCATGCCGGGTTGCAACACCGTGCGGTCGCCGGGCCGCAGGCTCATCGTGCGCTCGCCCCAGTCGGGGGGATAGCTCAATCCGATCGGATAACCGGTGCGGTTGTCCTTGACGATGCCGTGGCGCCGCAGCACCGCAAAGAAGGCGTTGGCGATGTCCTCGCAGGTATTGCCGGGACGCGCGGCGGCAAGCCCGGCATCCATGCCTTCCAGCACCGCCGCCTCGGCGTCCAGGAACGCTTGCGTCGGCTTGCCGAGGAACACGGTGCGCGACAGCGGGCAGTGATACCGCCCGTAACAGCCGGCGATTTCAAAGAACGTGCCTTCACCCGTGCGGAGCGGCCGGTCGTCCCAGGTGAGATGCGGCGCCGAAGCTTCCTCGCCCGAAGGCAGCAGCGGTACCACCGCTGGATAGTCGCCGCCGAACCCCTCCACGCCCCGAATCGCGGCATCGTAGATTTCCGCAACCAGATCGCACTTGCGCATGCCGGGCTCGATTTTGTCGAGGATGCGCTGGTGCATCGCCTCCACGATGCGTGCCGCCCGGCGCATGTATTCAAGCTCCTGCGGGCTCTTCACGGCGCGCTGCCAATTCACCAGCGCGGTCGCATCGCCGAAGCGCGCGTTCGGAAGCTGCCGCTGCAACGTCGCATAAGCGGCCGCCGAGAACCAGTAGTTGTCCATTTCCACGCCGATCGACAGGCGATCCCAGCCGCGTTCGGCGATCAGCCGAGCGAGCACCTCCATGGGATGCCGGTCCGGCGACTGCACGTAATGATCTGGGTAGCCGACGATATTGTCGTGCGCGAGCCAAGCCGTACGCTTGGCTCCATTGGCATCCTGGCCGCGGCCGAACCACACCGGCTCACCGTCGGGCGGAACGACCACGCATTGATGCACATAGAACGACCAGCCGTCATAGCCGGTCAGCCACGCCATGTTCGAAGGATCGCTGACGACCAGCAGCTCGAGACCGGCTTTCGCCATGGCGCTGCGGGCCTTCGCCAGCCGCTCGGCGTACTCGGCGCGACTGAAATGCAGGGTCGGTGCGGTCATGCGCGCTCCTCGACTGTGTCGGCGCCCGCCAGGATGCGTCGGTGCAGGGCAGGATCGATGTTGCCGCCGGACAGGATGGCGACCGACAGTCCACGCGGGGCGACTCTGCCACCCAGCAGCGCGCCGATCGCGACGGCGCCGGCGCCTTCCAGCGTCTCGCCCTCGACGGCATGGGCGTGGCGGATAGCGGCGGCGATCTCGGCTTCGCTCAGCAGCACGACGTCGTCGAGAAGGCCGCGCACCATCGCGAAGGTGTGGCGATTGTCCAGTCCGATGCCCCCGCCCAACGCATCGGCCAGCGTCGGCACCTCGTCCACCGGCACCGGATGGCCGGCGAGCAGGCTCGCGTGCATCGCCGCTCCACGTTCCATGCTGACGCCGACCACGCGCACCCGAGGACGCAGCCCTTTCACCGCCGCCGCCACCCCCGCGGCGAGACCACCGCCCGAGAGGGGCACGACGACCAGTTCCAAGTCCGGCACGTCCTCGACGATTTCAAGGCCGAGCGTCCCCTGGCCGGCGATCACATTGGGATCGTCGAACGGCGGGATCAGGACCAGGTGCTGTTCTGCGACCAGCTTCTCGGCCGCGAGCTGCGCATCATCCTGCGATGCGCCGCCGACATGCGGTTCGGCGCCGGCCGCGCTGATCGCCGCGATCTTGTTGGCCGGAACGAGGGTGGAGAGGCAGACGACGCAGCGCACGCCCTCGGCCGCCGCGGCATGGGCCAGCGCGCGGCCGTGATTGCCGGTGGAGACGGTGACAACGCCGCGGCGGCGGACCTCGGGCGGCAGGCTCAGCAGGGCATTGGTCGCGCCGCGCAGCTTGAAGCTGCCGGTGACCTGCCGGTGCTCGTGTTTGAGGATCACGGGATATCCAACGCGTTCAGTGAGCGCGGCGGAGGCCGCCGTCTCCGTGTGGCGAACCCGACCAGCGATGCGCTCACGCGCCGCCTCGATGTCGGCCAAGGATACGGGGGCAGGGGAGTTTGTCATGCTGCGAGGCTATCCGTACAGAGCGCCGGTTGGTGGGCCACATCATCATGGTACCTCGGCGGGAAGAGCCGCAGAATCAAACCGTGAGCACCGGGGTGGTGGCGGCGGGGTCGGTGATGCTCGGGCTTCCCGTCTCCACATGCCCCGCCAGCCGCGTCGAGTCGTCTCCTGGCCCATCGATGATGACATCGTACCAATGCCCGCTTGCCCTGACGCTCCAATCGACGCGCGCCTTCTCGCCTGCGGCAATGGTGACGGTCCGGGCCGACACGCTGTACGCCGCATCGCGGAGTAACACAGTTTCGCCCTGCTTGCTGGTACTCGCGAGCGTCAACACCAGCGCGCCTCCCTCGGCGTCCGCCCGCGCGCTGACTCGCACGATCGAGCCGCCGGTTCGGCGATAGCGCCGCACGAACCCATTGGGACCGGCAACGGTCACGACGTGCGGGCCCGGCCCATTAAGGCTCCACGAGTCATCCACCGACTGCCCGGCGCCTACGGTGTAGTGTCTCGGCGTTTCCTCAGTCTCCTCGCGATAGACTGTAAAGCAGGCGCCCGCGGCGCCGAAGCTCGCGAACCGCAAGGCAAGCGCGTCAGGTTCGCCGGCGATCTCATCCACCGCGAGATCATATGGCAGCGGACGGGCAGGCCGCACACCCGGCTCCTGCGCATGCACATCGGCAACCGCACTCCGTGTCGGCACGACCGGATCGGGCAACTTGCACGACGCGTTCACCGCGGCAATGTAGCCGCTGGTGTCGGGCAGCTCCGGCCACGCCTCACGCGGCGTTGCGAAGTCGAAGGCCGAGGTCAGATCGCCACTCACCGCGCGTCGCCATTCCGTGATGTTCGGCTCCGTCACTCCGAAACGCCGTTCGATGAAACGGATGATCGACGTATGGTCGAACACCTGGGAGCAAACGAAACCGCCCTTGCTCCACGGCGAGACGACGATCATGCCGACCCGCGGGCCGAGCCCGTAGGGCAGGTTGTCAACATGGAACTTGTCCCGATCGAACGGGCTCACATAATCATGGACCTCGCCGGCGGTGCTGATGGTGCTCTTGCCCGGCAGCACCGCCGTCGGCGGCTGTGGCGGCACAATGTGGTCGAAATACCCGTCGTTCTCGTCGTACATGATAAAAAGCACGGTCCGGCCCCACACGTCGGGATCGGCTGTCAGCGCATCCAGGATGCGTGCGATGTAGGTGGCACCATAACCGGGCGTCCATCGCGGATGCTCGGAAAACGCCGCGGGTGGCAACAGCCACGAGACCTGCGGCAGCCGCCCGGCGCGCACGTCGCCGGCAAGGTCGTCGAGCGTGCGCACGGTCATGCCTCGTTGGTATAATGGCGAATCCGTTGGCGCCTCGATGAACTGCTTGAAGTTCATCAGCACATTAGTGCCGAAGTTGCCGTTGTAATCGTCGCTCCCGGTGAGGCCCTGCTGATAAACCTGCCAGGAGAGTCCCGCCTTCTGGAGGCGCTCCGGATAGGTGGTCCAGGTAAAGGGTGGGGGCACGCTCGAATAGGATTGTCGATCGACGTAATCGATATTGTCGAGCAGCGGCCCGCCGCCTTTGCCGGTCGGATCGACCATCCCGGTCATCAGGTACATCCGGTTGGGATGGGTCTGGGTCGGCGTGGCACAAAAATAATTGTCGCAGATAGTGAAGGCATCGGCGAGCGCATAGTGGAACGGGATGTCCTCGCGCAGGTAATAGCCCATCGTCAGATCGGTTTTGTTGGCGGGCCAGCGGTCGTTGCGCCCCGCCGCCAGCGCGCTCTGCGTCGGATACCAACTATGGTCGAGATCGAGCACGCACTCGGCGCTGGTCACCTTCGTGCGCAAATGGAACGGCAGCACGATCTGGTCCGGCGCAGTCTGCCGGGGCTGGAACCACACCGGCCTGCCGTCCGCCCGCAGCACAGGGTGGCGGTCGTTATAGCCGCGCACGCCGCTGAGGTGCCCGAAATAGTGGTCGAAGGACCGGTTCTCCTGCATGAAGACGACGATGTGGCTGACGTCCTCGATTGTACCGGTGCGGCCGGACGCCGGCAGTGCGAGCGCGCGCTGGATGGCAGGCGGGACCAGCGCGACGGAGGCCGCGCCCATGCCCAGGCGCAGAAAATCGCGCCGGCCGGTACCGCGCGCGGGTCCGTTGTGGTCCGCCGTCATGAGTCCCTGTTGCCTCTTTCTTCCCCGATCGTTCGTAGCATCCTAT
>Ga0335075_10001719_pt1 | contig 35748 bp, 32 predicted proteins | sample Lox_Sample_24_FD_206723 | JGI IMG/M metagenome (GOLD analysis project Ga0335075, IMG submission 206723) | Soil microbial communities from Loxahatchee National Wildlife Refuge, Florida, United States - Lox_Sample_2.4 | ecosystem: Environmental > Terrestrial > Soil > Wetlands | place: USA...
ATCGGAAGCAGTTATTCCACAGGACGTCGTCCAGTTCTGCCTCAGAAAAGTCCATCGAGCGCAGGGTGCGCGCGATGGGCTGTTCACGCGTCATGGCGGGGTAGTCCGAGCCGACGAGCAGCCGGTCGGTCCCGAGCATGTCGGCCAGGTACCTGATCGCGCGCCGGTCGAACACGAGCGAGTCGTAGTAGAACCGGCGGGCGAGCTCGATCGGGCCGTGCTCGGCGAACCACGGCGCGGCCTCCGGGCGCTCCGACTCGGGCGCCGGCGGCTCCTCGTTCCACGTCCTGCCCCAGAACCACTGGGCGCGGGTCAGGATCAGCGGGAACCCGCCGCCGGCGTGGCTGAAGGAGATCCGCAGGTTCGGGTACTTCTCGGCCACGCCGCCGGAGATGACGGCCGCCGCGCCGAGCGACGCCTCGGCGCCGACGCCGAACGTCGCGGCGGCCGGGCCGGGCAGCCGGTCGGACGGCGCCGGCATGCCGTGGATGAACACCGCGGTGCCCAGGCGCTCTGCCTCCGCCCAGAAGCCGTCGAGCTGCGGGTCGTGCAGCGACACCCCGTTGATGTTCGAGGCGATCTCCACGCCCGCCAGGCCGAGCTTGGCGATCTCGGTCAGCTCGGCGGTGCCCAGGTCGGGGTCCTGCAGCGGGATCGTGCCGAGCCCGTAGAACTTCGTCGGGTAGGCGGCGACCAGGCCCGCGATGTACTCGTTGGTCACCCGGCACAGGTCACGGCCGAGCGGCCCGGGCACGCGGTAGTTCAGCAGTGCGGGGAACGGGGAGAGCAGCTCCGCGTCCAGCCCGGAGGCGGCGGAGGCCGCCAGGCGCTGCTCCGCGTCGAACCAGATGCGCTTGGCGGGGAACCGCATGGGCCCGTTGACGAGCAGCTTGGTGTCCGCGTCGGGACCGTCCTCGAGGGACGGCCAGGCCGCGGGGTCGCACCCCGCCGGTGCGGGCCCGAAGTCGCCGGGGAAGATGTGCGCGTGGGTGTCAATGATAGGCATGAGTGGGAAAAGTTCCTTTCGCCGTGAGGCTCACAGGCCCGGCATGACCGCGACGTGGATGCCGTCCTCGCCCGGGATCTCGCCCGCGAGGAGCTTGATAGCGTGCTCCACGTCGTCCAGGCCGTACTTGTGCGTCTGCATCTTCTCGAGCGGGAACTTGCCTGACTCGATCAGCTTGATGGCGTCGGTGTAGGCGGCGGCGTCCACGGAGAACGCGCCCTTCACGGTCAGCGCCTTGTTGATGAGCATGTCGGTCGGGATCGGGATGTCCTTGTGACCCTTCAGCCCGGCGAGCACGATCGTGCCGCCCCAGCGGACCGCGTTGATCGCGTCCAGGATCGGCTGCTGCGCCATCGGGGTCAGGTCGAGCACCACGTCGACGCCGTCGCCGCCGGTCAGCTCCTTGACCCGCTCGACCGTGTCCTCCTCGTCGACGTTGATCGCGACGTCGGCCCCGAATTCCTTCGCGAGCTCGAGCTTCTTCGCGTCGCGGGCGAGCCCGGTGGCGATGATCAGGCCCGCGCCGACGTACTTGGACGCGAGGATCGCCGCCAGGCCCCGCTGCCCGGCGCCAAGCACGAGCACCGAAGACCCGAGGTGCACGCCGCCGTACTGCAGCGCCCAGCGCACGCCCGCGCCAAGCGGGTTGAACATGACCGCGATCTCGGCCGGGATGTCCGCGCGCATCGGGTGCACGATCGAGTTCGGGTGCAGGTGCATGTGCTCGGCGTAACCGCCCCACAGGCCGAGTCCGCGCTCGGGCGGGTTGTAGCCGCCGTGGCTGCCCGCCCGGTTCTTGCACTGCATGTAGCGACCGGCCAGGCACAGGTCGCACGACCGGCAGGGAATGAGGATCTCGACGGCGACCCGGTCGCCGACGCCGACCCCCCAGCGCGCGGCGGTGGCGGGGGCGATCTCCTCGATGATCCCTAGGGGCTCGTGACCGGGGATCATCGGCAGCCCGCGGGTACCCATCGCCCCCTTGTACTGCTCGACGTCCGACCCGCAGATGCCGCAGGCCTCCACGCGCAGCAGCGCGCCGTCGTCGGGTCCGATCACCGGCCGCGGGAACTCCCGCATCTCCATCTGCCGTGGTCCCGTCTGGACCACGGCCCGCACCATGTCAGCCATACACGTCCTATCTGCGTCGCCCTAGCTCCGGGCGCTACCTTCGCCCCGCCCCGCCCGAGGGCGTTGGGCGCGGCAACAGCGTCTAACCGGGTGATTTGTCGCTGGTCATAACCGCTTCTCCCGGCTCACGGAAGACGATATATGACACTTGGCGCGACGGGAAGCGCGTGATATGAAATCTAATATCCGAACAGCCGTGCACGCGCTTGTCATGAGTGCGGCCACAATCTGTCGCTGACCAGAAACCCGGCGAGACCCGACGTCGAAGGAGCCCAATGAAGACCCGTGCCGCGCGGCCGCGCCAGGGGGCATCCCCCCGCGCCGGCGACGTGCGCGTCGGCGACGCCGCGGTCGTCTTCGGCCCGGGCGGGGCCGGCCGGAACGCGGTCGAGGGCGCCAGGTGCGCCGGGACGAGCTCCGTCGTCGCGATCGGCCCCAGCCCGCGCAGGCAGGAGCGGGCGCTCGACTTGGGCGCCACCCGCGCGTTCGGCGACCCGGTCGCGGCGAGGAAGATGTCGCCCGGCGGCATCCTTATCGGCTACCACAGAAAAATGCGGGGCTCATTGTTCGGTGGCGCTAACCCGCTGCATGACATCCCGATGATGCTGGGCTTGTGGCACGAAGGACGCATCAAGCTGTCGGAACTTATCACCAAGAAATACAGCCTGGATGAAATTAACGAGGGATACCACGACCTTATGGATGGTAAGAACACTCGCGGCGTCCTAGTGCACGGACACTGAGATCACGGGCACTGAGAACACAGCGGACGTTAACTCAAGGCAAGGAGTACTCATGCCGAACGCGATCCTGGACCCCACGGGAACCGTATCGACCAGCCCTGGCAAGACCGGCACTGCCAAGCAGGCGGCACCCCGGGCACCCCGCCTGGCCAGCCTCGATGGCAAGAGGGTCGGCCTGCTCATCAACACCAAGCAGAACGCCCGCCCGTTCCTCGACGAGGTCGGCCGGCTGCTTGAGGACCGGTACGGCGTTACCGTCACCAAGCGGACCAAGGTCAACTTCGCCGTGCCCGAGCCGGAGGACGTCATCAAGGAACTGGTGACCGAGAACGACGTGGTCATCACCGGAGTGGGCGACTGCGGCTCGTGCTCGGCGGCGGCCGCCGCCGACGGCGTGGTCCTCGAGGCGGCCGGCGTGCCGGTCGCGGCGATCATCACCGACTCGTTCATCCCCACCGCCGACGCGATGGCCGCGCTGCGCGGCGCGCCCGGCTACAAGTACGCCACCACCGCCCACCCGGTGGCCGTGCTCACAGAAGAGAAGGTCAAGGAGCGGGCGGCGCAGGTGCTCGACGACGTCGTCGCGCTGCTCGTGGAACCAGGGAAAGCTGAGGCATGACCGCAGTTAACACGGACGGGGCCGCCGCCGCCGCGGCGGCCCCCGGCCCCGACCCCGACGAGGCACAGCGCGCGATCGAGTACTGCTACGAGCAGGGCTGGTCGGACGGGCTGCCGCTCGTCCCGGTGTCACAGCCGCTGCTCGACGCGTTCCTCGCCACCACGGACAAGGACCCCGAAGAGATCATCGGCGCCCTGGAGCAGGTCGGCCGCGACGTCAACGTGCGCACCGCGGCGATCAACGCGGCCATGGCCGGGTGCAAGCCCGAGTACTTCCCCGTGGTGCTCGCCGCGTTCGACGCGCTCATGCGCGAGCGCGCGGCGCGCGGCGGCGGCTTCCAGTCGACCAGCGGCCCCGCGCCGCTCATCGTCGTCAACGGTCCAATCCGCCGCGATCTCGGGTTCAACTGCGCCGGCGGCGTCTTCGGCGGTGACGGCTTCCGTCCGAACGTGACGATCCCGCGCGCGGTCGGCCTCATCGTGCGCAACGCGTTCGGGATTCACCAGCACGTGCTCGGCCAGGCCACCCAGGGCGTCCCCGGCCGCTGGCAGATTTGCTTCGGCGAGAACGAGGAAGAGTCCCCGTGGGAGCCGTTCGCGGAGAACGGCGGTACGACCGGCGGCGTCTCCGCGGTCTCCGCCATGCTCACCCGCACGGCGGAGTTCGTCGACAACAGGCACACACCGAACCACGAGGACGTGCTGCGCGACCTCCAGGACACGATCTCGCGGGTCGGCTCGCAGATCTTCCCGCAGTCGGGAGTCGCGCTCGTGCTCTGCCCGGAGCACGCCCAGATGTTCGCGAACGCCGGCATGTCCAAGCGGGACGTGCAGAACTGGCTGCTCGAGCGGTGCGGCCGCACCGGCGCCGAGCTCACGAGCATGGGCAAGAGAGAGGTCGCCCGCCCCTCGATGCGCGACCGCGAGTACGAGGGCGACGAGGCGTTTCACAAGTTCCTTGGCGGACCTACGTCCATCCCCGTCATCGTCGCGGGCGCGAAGAACGCCGCCATCTCGATGGTCGTCAGGATCTTCGGCGAATGGTCAGGCACCTCCGTCCCAGTAGTGGAGAAGAAGAAGTGACTTACACCGAGCGCATGGCGGACATCGCGACCATGCTCGCGGCCGACGGGTACAACCTGGCGGTCGAGGAGGACGGGCAGCGCGTTGCCCTGACCGTCTCCCCGGGCCCGGATGCCTGCGAGGACTGCCTGGTACCGAAGGACGTGTTCCGCGGGATCGCCGCGAACCAGCTTGGCATCGAGGGTGACCTGATCGACATCACCTACCCGGTCGACCTTCCCGGCTACTCGGGGACGGCACATTGACCACGCGGGTAGCGCTCATCACCGGCTGCGGTAAGCGGGACGGCATGGGCCGGGCCGTCGCCCTGAACCTCGCCGCCTCCGGTGTGGCCGTGGTCGTCACCGACAAGCAGGCGACCGGCGTGCTGAACCGACGCCAGGAGATCGTCGGTACCGACGAGTCCTGGGGCGGGGTCGACTCCCTGGTGGAGGAGATCACCGCGGCCGGCGGCACGGCGCTGGCGCAACTCGGCGACATCTCCGTCGCCGAGGACGCGCAGCGCATGGTCGACGCGGCGGCGGCCTGGCGGGGGAGGCTCGACATCCTCGTGAACGGCGCGGGCGCGCCGCAGGGCCTCGACCGCCAGGACATCGAGGACGTCCCGATCGAGGTCTTCGACTTCGTCATCGCGGTCAACCTGCGCGGCACCTACCTGATGTCCCGGTTCGCGGTGCCGCACATGCGGGCGCAGCGGTGGGGGAGGATCATCAACATCTCCTCACAGGCCGGCCAGGTCTCCGCGGCGATGTCCACGGCCTACTCGGCGTCCAAGGCGGGCGTGCTCGGCTTCACCCGCGCGCTGTCCGCCGACGTCGCCCCGTGGGGGATCACCTGCAACGCGATCTCGCCCGGCATGGTCGCGACCTCGCGGGTGCTGCTCTCGCTCGACCCCGACATCGACGTCCAGGCCGAGGTCAAGCGGCGCGGGTCGATGCTCGCCGTCGGCCGCTCCGGCTACCCCGAGGACATCGCGGCGGCGGTCGCCTACCTGGCGTCCGACGGCGCCGGCTACATGACCGGCCAGACGCTGGTGCTTGACGGCGGCGGCTCCGGGTCGATGATGGCCAAGAAGCCGCCGGAGGCGGCACAGGCCTAGAACCAAGAACACGAGGATCCCGAACGGGTTCGGCATCCTCTGGCCAGCCACCCGTGCCACCAAGAGGGCCGGGCGGGCGGCGGAGCGCGTCCGCCGCCCGCCCGGCCTTTTTTACTTGTTTTTGTTTGTGCCTCCAGCGCCAGGTGAACCGTTGTCACTCACCCGGGTGATTCGGCCGCGAGCCCACATATCTGAGGCCAAGGAGGGGCACATCACGGTGGTGAACATGTCTCCATCCAGCACACAGGCATTGGGAAGGGGCGCCATGGCTGAGGACGAGGAGACGGGCGGCCTGGTGAGGGCCGACTGGCCCGACGTTCAGTCCGGCCCGCTCATGATCGGCGGGATCCTGCTCGGGATCGGCGCGGTGGTGGCGCTGGCCGGCGTGGCCGTCGCAGGCGGGCACGTGATCGCGGCGACCAGGGCCTGGATGCGGGAGCTGGAGACACCGCCAAGCGAGGTCGCCAGGCTCAAGTGGGAACAGGCCAAGAGCGCGGCCGCGGCCGGCGCGTCCACCTGGCAGGGACACCCGAACGCCCAGGTCCGCCTCGTCCGCCGCACCTCTTCCACGGTGGACTGAGCGGGCGGGAGACAACCCCCGCAGCGCGCGCCCCTATGGTCCCGGCTAGATGCGAGGGCCCGGGCTCTGTGGCCGCCGGGGGATGACACGCGGAACGCGACGTGGCACCCTGCCTCGGGAGGAATCAGTCCGCACCCGAGGGGTTCACCATGTCGCCGAGGACATCGCCGCCGTTCCGCGCCGATCACGTCGGGAGCTTCCTGCGCCCGGCCAGGCTGCACGAGGCCAGGAAGCAGCATGCCGACGGCGTGATCTCCGCCGACCGGTTGCGCGCGGTCGAGGACGAGGCCGTGCGCGAGGTTGTCGCCCTCCAGCGGGAGGCCGGGCTGCGCTCGGTGACCGACGGGGAGTTCCGCCGGGCGACCTGGCACATGGACTTCGTGTACCAGATCGGCGGGATCTCCAAGGCGCCGGGCACCCTGCTGTCGACGTTCCATAACCGCGAGGGCGACATCTCCTACACGCCGGACGCGATCCAGGTGACGCGGCGGCTGTCCATGGACAAGACGATCTTCGGCGAGGCGTTCGCGTTCCTCCAGTCGGTCGCCGGCACCCTGCCTTCCCGTGGGGGCGCCCCCCTCGTCCCCAAGCAGACGATCCCCGCGCCCTCGATGGTGCACTACCGCTCCGGCATCAGGGCGGTCGTCGGCGAGTCGGTGTACCCGGACGCGGAGGAGTTCTGGACCGACCTGGCGGCCGCGTACCACGAGGAGGTCCAGCGGCTGGCCGCGCAGGGCTGCCGTTACCTGCAACTCGACGACACGTCGCTGGCCTACGTGAACGACCCGGCGCAGCGGGAGTACATCGCCGCGCGCGGCGAGGACGCCGAGCACATCCACGAGCGGTACATCGCGCTGACTAACGCCGCCGTGGCCGGCCGGCCGGCGGACATGGCGATCACGACCCACCTGTGCCGCGGCAACTTCAGGTCCTCCTGGGTCGCGTCGGGCGGCTACGATTTCGTGGCCGAGTCGCTGTTCAACCAGCTCGACGTGGACGGGTTCTTCCTCGAGTACGACGACGAGCGCTCGGGCGGCTTCGAGCCGCTGCGCTTCGTCCCCAGGGGCAAGCAGGTCGTCCTCGGCCTGGTCACCACCAAGCGGCCGGAGCTTGAGTCAAGTGACGACCTCAAGCGCCGCATCGAGGAGGCCGCCAAGTACGTTCCGCTCGACCAGCTGTGCCTGTCCGGGCAGTGCGGCTTCGCCTCCACCGAGCAGGGCAACGCGCTGACCCGAGACGACCAGAAAGCGAAGCTTGAGCTGATAGTGTCCGTGGCCGATGAGGTTTGGGGATAGCAGCATCAGGGCCTCAGCGCCGCTGCGCCGGGAACTGGCGCCAGCCGGCTGGCCGGCGGGTGGCCAGCGTGATCCCCGCCGCCGCTACCGCCAGCAGCGCGGTGGCCAGCGCGAGGCCGGACAACGGGCTGACCCGCAGCGCCAGGGACGCGCCGCCGGCGGCCCCGATGACCATGGCGGCGACCGCGAGGAGGCGGCGGCCGAAGGTGGCGTTCGCCGCGGCCCTGGCCGCCCGGGAGCCGTCCTCCTTGCCGAAGAGCGCCAGGATGTCGGCGCCGAGGCCGGTGAGCGTCATCGTGAGGACCGTCGTGGTGAGGTCGGGGACGGCCAGCCTGCGCGCGACCGCGTTCTGCACCCCCAGGGCGACGGCGAGCAGCGCGGCCAGGGCGTCGGTCACGGCCGCGCCGAAGGCGTCGGACTCGCCGTGCGCGAGCTGGAGGGTGCCGTGAGCCACTCCCGGGTCACCGGACAGGCCCGCGACGACCAGGGCCACGGCGACGAGCACCAGTTCCACGACGGCGGCCGCGCGCAGCATGCTGCCGCGGTCGGTGGCGGTGCGGGCGATGAGGTGGCCGCCGCCGTACGCGCCGATCAGGAAGCCGGCCAGCGCGAACAGGGACGCGGACAGCGAGAACCCGGGCGCGCCGACCAGGGCGAACGCCGCGAACACCACGTTGCCGGTCATGTTCGCGACGAAGACACGGCCGAGCGCCAGGATCGAGACCGCGTCCACGACGCCGGTGACGACCGTCAGCGTGAGCAGGAGGCCCCTCAGCGGGCCGTACGCGGGGTCGGCGAGCAGCGATCGCGGCAACCCAGCGTGGTCACTGGTGTCCCTCATGTCCCTTGTGTGTCTCGCTTCGGACACGTTCCCTCCTCGGCCCGCCCGCGTCGTCTATACCCAACGGTGCGCGGTGCGCGCCGCCGGAGACCCGTGCGCGGGTCAGTCCGGCCTGGTCAGCCGGCCATCGACCTGATAGCCGGCTTTGTGGGAGGGCACAACCCCGGGACGCGACCGGCGGGGGGCGGTTACAAGCGGCTTCACGATCCGGTAGACCTCGTTTATTACTTCTTGCAGCCTCACCGACCGGGTGAGAGTATCCAAGACAAATCTCAGGACGATCGACTCTATATTTGTCACCAACCAGCGTACGATTAATCACGAGTAGGTGAATGCCGGTGAGATTTCGGCTTATGACAATGCGTGCCGCCTGCGTTGCTGGGGCGGCCGCACTAGTGCTGACAGCCGCCGCCGCGTGCAGCAGCGGGGGCGGGTCGTCGCCCAGCGCCTCGCCTTCGGTGCAGACCTCGAATTCGAGCATCAAGGCGCCGCCCGCCAAGGAGGGCGGCTCACTGACCGTTCTTGAGGGCAAGGGCTTCTCTGGCGACTGGCCGCTCGGGCTCGACCCCGCGACCAACACGACGGGCTCCGCGGACCAGGACTACTACAACGCCGTGTACGGCCAGCTCTTCGAGCTCGGTGACAACGGCAAGCTGATTTACGACCTCGCCACCGGGTACCAGTTCTCGAACGGCAACAAGACGGTCACGATTGACCTCCGCCCGGGGGTGAAGTTCTCCGACGGCTCGCCGCTCACCGCGGACGTCGTCGCATGGAACTGGACCCGCGACCTCGAGTCGTCGTGCACCTGCGCGGCCGAGTGGCAGGTCGCCCGCACCAACCCCAAGGTGACGACGTCGGCCCCCGCCGCGAGCGTCATCAAGGTGCTCTCGCCGACCGAGATCCAGGTCAACCTGACCGTTCCTGACGGCGCGTTCATCAACCAGATGTTCGACTCGATCCCGAACTGGATCATCTCGGAGACCTCGTTCAACAAGATGGGCGAGAAGGCGTTCGCCCAGCTGCCCGTCGGTGCCGGGCCCTTCATCATGGTCAGCGACTCCTACAGCAACCAGATCGTGATGAAGAAGAACCCCACCTACTGGCAGGCGCCGCAGGGCCTGCCCTACCTCGACAACCTGACGTTCAAGTCCGTCAGCGGTGACGAGGCGGCCTACGAGGCGATGCTCGCGGGCGAGGGCCAGGTCTACACGGACATGTCCACGCCGCAGTTGCTCACCGAGTCGGAGCAGCACTTCGATGTGCTGAACCAGCTCGGCACGTCGCCGTACGACTTGCAGCTCAACACCGCGGTCGCGCCGTTCAACAACGTCAAGGCGCGCGAAGCGATCTACGCGATGACCAACTTCCAGCCGATCTTGCAGAACATCTTCAAGAACGCCTACCCGGTCGTCGAGGGCTTCACCGGCCCCGGTGGCATCTGCTATGAGCAGAAGGTCCCCGGCTACCAGGGCTACGACCCGACGCTGGCCAAACAGCTGGTGCAGGAGTCCGGGCTCAACAAGGTGACGATCAACCTCGGCACGATCTCCTCAAGCCCGGTCGCGAGTGAGACCACGGAGGCACTGGCGCAGGAGTGGGCGGCGTTCGGCGTGAAGACCACGCTGCACACCTACGACCTCAACGCCCTCATCCAGGCCTTCACCGCCAACGGCGGCAAGAGCTGGCAGTCGATGATCCAGACGGCCGGCGCCTACGACCCGGCGGGCGGCGTCGGCGTGGGCTTCCGGTTCGACTCCACCTCACCGTTCAGCGGCGTCCACGACACCACGCTGGACACCATCCTCAACAACGCGGCGGCCAGCAGCGTGCTGAGCACCCGGTGCTCTTACTACGACCAGGCCGCCGAGTACATCGCCAAGAACTACTACGGGCCGTTCTACTTCTCCTTCGCCCCGGCCAACGTGTCGGTGAAGGGCGTGGCCGGCCCGGGTCTCACGACGCCGCTGCCAGCGGTGTCGGTGACGCCGGCGATCCTCTGGGAGGACGTCTACTACAACCCCTCCGGCTCCTGACAGGCGGCCGGTAACGACAGTAAGGACATCAGGACAACAATGGCGCTGGCACAACAAGTCCAGCTCCAGCGGGATCCCGGCGCGCGATCAGACATCGCGCGCCGGGTTGCCGGCTCACCAGCCTTGCAGCTGGTGGGTCGGCGGCTGCTAACGGCCATCCCCGTGCTGCTGGGCGTCACCTTCCTGACATTCGTCGTCATGAACCTCATCCCCGGAAACCCTGCCCAGCTGATCCTCGGCATCAACGCCACCCCAGGCGCGATCGCCAAGCTCGACGCGACGCTCGGCCTCAACCACCCGTTCTGGGATCGCTACTGGCTCTGGCTGGACGGGCTGCTGCACGGAAACCTCGGCATCTCGTACAGCAACCAGCAGAGCGTCAACAGCGACATCGCGCAGTTCCTCCCCACCACCTGCTGGCTGCTGCTCTACGCGCTGGTGGTGTCGCTCTTCCTCGGCGTCGTCGTCGCGGTGCTCGCCGCCCGCAGGCCCAACGGGATCGTCGACCGGATCAGCCTCGCGATCTCCATGCTCGGCCTGTCGGTCGCGCCCTACGCGCTCGCGCTGGTGCTCATCTACGTGTTCTCCGTCAGGCTGGGCTGGTTCCCGACGATCTCCAACTCGCTCGGCAACAGCCCGCTGACCGCCATCAGGGCCCTCACCCTGCCCGCCGCCTCGATCGGGTTCCCGCTGTTCGCGGTCTACACGCGAATACTGAGAGCCGACATCGTCGAGCAGATGCAGCGCGAGGACTACATCGTCACCGCCAAGGCGAAGGGCGTACCGCCGTGGCGGGTCCTGGTCGTGCACGCGACCAGGAACTCACTGTTCACGCTCATCACGCTCGTCGCGCTCAACCTGGGCACGCTGATCGGCGCCGCGGCCATCATCGAGCCGATCTTCTCGCTGCCGGGCATTGGCGCGGAGCTGATCAACGCCATCAACATCAACGACCTGCCGCTCGTCGAGGGCATCGTCCTGGTGTTCGCCCTGGTGACGGTGGCCGGCAACCTCCTCGCCGACCTGATGTACACGGTTCTCGACCCAAGGATCCGCTATGGCCGCGCAGCTTCCTGACATGACGGCGGCGACGCTCACGGCCGGCGCACAGGACCCGCTGCCCTCCCTCGTCAGCGCCGGCCGCCTGCGGTGGCAGCGGATAGCGCGGGCGCTGCGCCTCTGGGTGCCCGGCGGGATCCTCATCCTGCTGCTTTTCGTGTGCTTCGTCTGGCCGCACATCTACTCGATCCCGCCGGGTGACTCGGGCTCGATCCTGGCGGCGGGCGAGCCGCCGTTCTCACCCGGCCACTGGCTCGGCACCGACCCCAACGGCGTGGACATCTTCTCCATGCTGGTCTACGGCGGCCAGGTGTCGTTCGAGATCTGCCTGGCGGTCACCGCGATCGGCATGATCGTCGGTGGCGTCCTCGGGATGACCGCCGGCTACTTCGGCAGCTGGGTCGACCCGGTGCTCTCCCGTGTCTTCGACGTCCTCATCGCCTTCCCGGCCCTGGTGCTCGTCCTGGCGATCGCCGAGGTGCTCGGGCCGAGCGAGATGCACCTGATCTGGGCGCTGTCGTTCTTGAGCGTGCCGGGATTCGCGCGCATATTCCGTGCGTCCACCCTGGTCGCCAGGCAGCAGCCGTACATCACGGCGGCCCGGCTGTCAGGCACGAGCAACTGGAAGATCATCTTCAAGCACATCTTGCCGAACGTCCTCCCCGGCGTCGTCACGTTCGGCCTGCTCTTCATGGGCATCATCGTGATCATCGAGGGGGCGGTCGACTTCCTCGGCCTTGGCATCCAGATCCCGCAGCCGAGCTGGGGCGCGATGATCGCCAAGGGGCAGAACGTGCTCACGGCCCAGCCCGAGTACGTGCTGATCCCGTCCATTGTCCTGCTGATATTCGTCATGTCGCTGAACCTGCTCGGCGACGCGCTGCGCGAGCGCTGGGGGGTCCGGTGAGTAACGCACTACTCGAAGTCGAGGACCTTCGTGTCGCCTTCGCGGCCGGCGGACGGGAGATCCGCGCCGTCGACGGGGTCAGTTACACGGTCGAGCCCGGGCGCACGCTCGCCATCATCGGCGAGTCCGGCTCTGGCAAGACCGTCGGCTGCCGCGCGATCATGGGCCTGCTGCCCGTCGGCACGGTGATCAGCGGCTCCGCCCGGCTGAACGGCACCGAGCTGATCGGCCTGTCCGACAGCCAGCTGCGCAAGCACCGCGGCAGCGACATGGCGATGGTGTTCCAGGACCCGGCCCGCTCGCTCAACCCGACGATGCAGGTCGGCAAGCAGATCACCGAGGCGATCAGGACGCACCGCAAGGTCGGCAAGTCCGAGGCGCGCGACCAGGCGATCGAGCTGCTCCGCCTGGTCCGCATCCCCGCGCCCGAGCGGCGGTTCAGCGAGTACCCGCACCAGCTGTCGGGCGGCATGCGGCAGCGCGTGGTGATCGCCATGGCGCTCGCCTGCCGGCCTAAGCTGCTCATCGCCGACGAGGCCACCACGGCGCTCGACGTGACCACCCAGGCGCAGATCATGGAGCTGCTCCTCGAGCTGCAGCGCGACCTGGACATGGCGCTGATCTTCATCAGCCACGACCTGGGCCTCGCCGCCTCCTACGCCGACGAGGTCGTCGTCATGTACGCGGGCAAGGTGGTGGAGCAGGCGCCGGCGAAGCGCCTGTTCGGCACCGGCGGGACCGTCAAGATGCGCTACACCAGGGCGCTGCTCGACGCGATCCCGCACCTGGAGCGGCCCGCGCACGCCGAGCTGCCCGTGGTCACGGGCCGGCCGCCGGACCCGAGCGCGCTCCCGGTCGGCTGCTCGTTCGCGCCGCGCTGCCCGAGCGCCGCCGACGACTGCACGGCGAAGGCGCCGGCCCTGGCCGAGCACGCACCGGGCCACCGGTGGGCCTGCTGGCACCCATGTGAGAACGGAGCGACGGCGTGACACCGGACAACACGGCACCGGCAGACAACACCGGCGACGCCAGGAGCGACAAGAAGCCGCTGCTTGCCGCCCGCGACCTCGTGCAGGAGTTCATCGCGCGCGAGGCGGGCGGTGCCAGGGGCGGCGTCGTCCAGGCCGTGTCAAGCGTGTCGTTCGACATCATGCCGGGCGAGACCCTCGGCGTCGTCGGCGAGACCGGTTCCGGCAAGTCCACCCTCGCCCGCGCCGTCCTCCAGGCGCCCCGCCCCAAGTCCGGCTCGGTCGTCTTCCGCGACATGGAGCTGACCAAGCTCCGCGGCTCGGCGCTGTTGTCGGCCCGACGCGACATGCAGTTCGTCTGGCAGGACCCGTTTGGCTCACTCGACCCCAAGTGGCAGGTCCGCTCCATCGTCGAGGAGCCGCTGGCGGCCCACTCCGTCGGCACCAGGCAGTCGCGGCGCAAGCGCGCCGAGGAGCTCCTCGACCTGGTTGGCCTCGACCCGGCCAGGTACGGCAAGCGGCACTCGCGCGAGCTGTCGGGCGGCCAGGCGCAGCGCGTCGCGATCGCCCGCGCCGTCGCGCTCGAGCCTTCGCTGCTCATCTGCGACGAGGCGGTCTCATCGCTTGACGTGCTGATCCAGGCGCAGGTGCTGAACCTGTTCGAGCGGCTGCGGCGCGAGCTGAACCTCTCCTACCTGTTCATCGCGCACGACCTGGCCCTGGTCAAGCAGGTCAGCGACCGGGTCGCGGTGATGTACCTGGGCAAGTTCTGCGAGATCGGCCCCGGCGAGTCGGTATACAAGCAGCCGCTGCACCCGTACACGAAGGCGCTGCTCGACTCGATCCCGTCGACCGAGCCCGGGGCGGCGCGGGCGACCGCGACGCTGCGGGGCGAGCCCCCGTCGCCGATCAACCCGCCGTCGGGCTGCCGTTTCCGCACCCGCTGCCCGCGTGCCGCCGACCGGTGCGCGAGCGAGGTGCCGCAGCCGCGGGAGCTGGCGCCGGGCCACCTGGTGGCGTGCCACTTCCCGCTGACCGAGCCCGCACCGGCCGCGGCGGCCGCGGCGAGCGTGCCGACCAGCGCCCAGGCCCAGGCCCAGGGCTGAGTCACGAGTCAACCACCCACAGTAAGAGCAACACCGAAATAGTCTTCCGGACGGGTTCCGCTCACACTGGCCCCTGCGGCGGAGCATGAACCCGTTCGGAATGACCATGTTCTGAAAGGAACAGCCGATGCGCCTGCGGATCCTTCTCGAACCGCACCACGGGGCCACCTACGCGCAGATCCTCGCGCTCGCGAAGGCCGCGGACGAGGGCGGCTTCGACGCCTTCTTCCGCTCCGATCATTACCTGGGGATCGACGCCGACGACACGACTTACCAGCCGACCGACTCCTGGACGACGCTCGCCGGGCTGGCCGTGCAGACGCAGCGGGTGCGGCTTGGCACGCTGGTGAACGCGTCCACCTTCCGGCTGCCTGGACAGCTCGCGGTCGAGGTCGCCACCGTCGACCAGATGAGTGGCGGCCGCGCCGAGCTCGGCATCGGTGCCGCCTGGTACGAGCGGGAGCACGACTACTTCGGCATCCCGTTCCCGCCGCTCGGGGAGCGCTTCGACAAGCTGGAGGAGCAACTCGCCATCCTCACCGGCCTCTGGGACACCAAGCCGGGCGAGCGGTTCAGCTTCACCGGCAAGCACTACCAGCTCCAGGACTGCGCGAGCATTCCCCGCTGGGCGTCCCGGCCGAAGATCATCATCGGCGGGGCCGGCGCGAAGCGGACGCCCAGGCTGGCGGCGAAGTACGCGGACGAGTTCAACGGCGCGCTCGGCCTCGACCTTCGCGACCGTTACGCGAACTTCAAGCGGATCTGCGAGGAGGTCGTCGGCCGCGACCCCGCCAGCATCCGGCTGTCCGCCACGGTGCCCACCTGCATCGGGCGGGACGCTGAGGACCTGGAGCGGCGCAAGGAGTCCCTCGGCGAGCCGGGCGCGCGGCTGCTCGCGGCCGGCGTCACTGGTTACGCCGGCGACCTGATCCGCGTGATCGAGGACCTGGCCGGCCAGGGGGCGGACACGGTGTACTTCCACGTGTACGGCCCGGCCGACGTGGCGCACATCGAACTGCTCGGCGAGCAGGTGGTCAGCCGCTTCCAGTAGGGCCGGTTCCCGACGGAACGGCTTTGCTCAATCGGAGACCGCGAGGGGATATGCGTAGTTACCGCATATCCCCTCGCGGCGTTTCACCCTGGGTTCCGTGCTTGCCCCCGTACTCCGTTTTGGCCCTAGGGCACCGAGGGCCAGTTCGTTTTGGCCCGGTGGCACCCCGGCGCGCGTCTATTGGCCTTGGGGCCCCTCGGGCTACAACCAACTGGCCCCGTGGCACCCGAGGCCAGCGACGTCGGCGGCGTCGAGAAGGTCGTCACCGGGCCATGCGAGCCGCAGCCGATGAACGGCTCGTTATCGAGGGAGCGCCACTTTATTTGCCGCGCCGCCCCGTGTCGCCGCCTGTGTGACCGCCTGTGTGGCCGCACAAGGGCTTTGCGGCAAAGCTTGTGCGGCAGGGGGGATGCCGGCGTCTATCCGCTGAGGCAGCATGGGGTACGTGAGAGATCGCCAGGAGTGCCCGCGACCCTTGTGGCCGGCCGCTAAATTCGCCGGCGAATTCTGTGTGCCAAACAGGAAGCCCGGGTTTCTGGTATTGATGTCTCCGCCCTCGAGAAAAGCGCTTGAATGCTTATAGAAAAGCGGCTCCTGGCTCTTTCATCTGGATGGGCCTCGGCCGGAAAACGGGCCGCGCGTGGAGATTGACATCAGGGCGGTCCGGCGCCTGCGCGAGTCCGCGGGCGCGCGGGCGGCGATCGGGCCCATGGTCGAGGCGCTCTGCCGGTCGGACGCCGACCTGGCGGCGACGCGGGTGGTCTGCGACTGGATCCAGTACAAGGCGAACTTCCGCGACACGGTGGTGGTCCGCCCGGTGATCGCGGCCGACGGCCACGCCGCGACCTCGGTCGAGGGCTACGAGCTGGCCGTGGACCTGCGCCGCTGCGCGCGGCCGGAGACGGACGTGCTCGGCGAGGTGACCGCGGCGCTTTCCGAGGCCGTGCACGTGACCAGCGGTACCGCCGCCGGGGCGGGCGGGTTGGGCGGCGGGGCCCGCGACCGGGTCTGGCTTGAGCCGTGGGTGCCTGGCTCGTGCAGCTGCGTGTGGCGGTTCAACGCGCTGTACTGGCAGGCACTCGCGGACTGGGAGAAGAGCACCGGCAAGGGGTTTGAGCAGGCGCTGCCGGGCGGCGCGTCCGACGGGCGCAACTCCGCGGCGGCGCGCGAGGTCATCCTCGACCTGTTCTCCAGCTGGGACGAGCTCGCGTCGCGGCGGGCGCTGCCCGAGCAGCTTTACGTCATCGAGCTCGGCGTGGGCAACGGCGGCCAGGCGCGCACCTGGCTGGATGAGTTCGTCGAGCTGGACCGCAGGCACGGCCGTGACTACTACCGGCGGCTGCACTACCTGATGGGCGACTACTCCGCGCACGTGCTTGACCGCGCGCGCCAGGAGGTGGCCCACCACGGTGACCACGTGTCCGGGCTGGTGCTCGAGGCGACCCGGCTGTCGGGCTCGGTCGGGTTCCTCGCGGGCAAGGCGTTCCTCGTTTACATCTCCAACGTCTACGACAACCTGCCGAGCGACGAGGTCGCCGCCATCCGCGGCCGGATGTACCTGGTCCAGACCCGGGCCTACCTGGCCGGCCAGGCGGCGGATGAGATCGCGGCCAGGTTCGGGCTCAAGCGGGCCGAGATCGCCCAGCTGACCGAGCGGCTGCTGCGCATCGGCCCGGAGCTGCTGGCGGAGTCGCAGCCGGACAAGTTCCCCGACACCGGCCAGGCGGTGCTGTTCTGGCAGGCGGTCTGGGAGGCGCTGCGCCAGGCCGAGCGGTACGTGCCGCTTGAGGGCCTGGACACCTACCGGATCACGCCGGCGGTGACCGGGGAGATCCTCCGCCCGCTGCTCGCGGCCGAGGGAGACGTGCGGATGCACGTGTCCAACGGCGCGCTGTCGTCGTTCGCGGACACGCTGCCGCTGCTGCACCCGTTCGGCCGCCTCGTGTGCCACGACCTGTTCACCACGTCCCCCGGCGAGTACCGCGCGGGCTTCTACGGCCCGGGCAAGTACGACGGGTCGGTCGTCAACTGGGTCAACGGTCCCTTGCTGCAGCTGCTCGCCAGCCGGCGCGGCTTTGGCGTGCGCTTCTCGCCGTTCACGCAGCGCCCGGCGTCCAACGTCAAGACGCTGACCGCCCAGGTCAGGGATTGAAGCAGATGATCGACAACGCAGGCGGCCGCCTACCGCTCCTGCCCACGACCGTGGTCGGGTCCTACAGCGTGCCCGAGTGGCTGGAACGCCTCAAGACCGAGTACTACCAGCGGCGGATCAGCGCGGCTCACCTGGACGAGATCCACGAGGTGGCGATCAAGGCCGCGGTCAACGACCAGGAGCGGGCGGGCATCGACATCGTTTCCGACGGCGAGCTGCGCCGGGACAACGACATCGACTACTTTCTCGCGCGCATCCCCGGCGTGCAGATCGCGCAGCGGGCCAAGTCGGACTACTACGACTACTACGACGCGGCCGTGACCGCGCCGCTGCCGGAAGACGACAAGTCGGCGCTTGGCCTCGCGGGCGACTTCGAGTTCACCAGGGCCCTGACCGACCGCCCGGTCAAGTTCTCCTTCACCGGGCCGTTCTCGCTGTCGCGGCGGCTGAGCGCCGCCGCCTACAACGATCCGGCGGAACTCGTCCGCGCCCTCGCCCGGCGGCTCAATACCGAGGCGCGCGCCCTGGCCGACGCCGGCGCGCGGTTCCTGCAGATCGACGAGCCGTTCCTGGCCGGCTACCCGGAGCAGGCCGAGCTGGCGGTCGAGGCGGTGAACATCGTCACCGACGGCGTGGCGGCCACCTGGGGGCTGCACGTCTGCTACGGGAACCGCTACGCGCGCCCTTCCTGGGAGGGGCACTACGACTTCCTGTTCCCGGCGGTGCTCGCGGCACGGGTCGATCAGCTCGTGCTCGAGTTCGCGCGCAAGGGCCTGGAAGACCTGCGGCTCATCAAGGAGTACGCCTGGCCGTCCGCGCTCGGCCTCGGCGTGATTGACGTGAAGTCGCCGACGGCGGAGAGCCCGGAGCTGGTCGCCGCCAGGATCAGTCGCGCACTTGAGTACATCGACCCAGGTCAGCTTGTCGTCAACCCCGACTGCGGGCTGCGTCACGTCGCACCGGAAGTCGCGCGAAGCAAACTACGCGCTATGGTATCTGGCGCGGCGATTGTCCGATCAGAACTAACAACGTCATCATCCACCCGCTCTCCCGCCTCGGGAGACCACGACTCCCAGACTTCAGGAGACAACAATGTCGGATAGCGGATTCCTCTTCACATCCGAGTCGGTGACGGAGGGCCACCCGGACAAGATCGCCGACCAGATTTCTGACGCCGTGCTCGACGCGGCCCTCGCCGGGGACCCGTACTCGCGCGTCGCCTGCGAGACGCTGCTGACCACCGGCCTCATCGTGGTGGCGGGCGAGATCACCACCGCGTCGTCGATTGACTACGCCAAGGTCGCCCGCGAGGTCGTCAACGGGATCGGCTACGACAACGGCGAGTACTACTTCGACGGGAACGCGGTTGGCGTGGTCGTCGCGATGGACCGCCAGTCGCCGGACATCGCCCAGGGCGTTGACACCGCGCACGAGGGCCGGGTCACCGGCTCGGAGGACCCGCTCGACAAGATCGGCGCCGGCGACCAGGGCATGATGTTCGGCTACGCCACCAACGAGACGCCCGAGTACATGCCCACCCCGATCATCCTCGCCCACAAGCTGTCGAAGAAGCTGTCCGAGGTCCGCCACTCGGGACTGCTGCCGTACCTGCGCCCCGACGGCAAGACCCAGGTGACGGTCCGCTACGACGACGCGGGCAAGCCGGTCGAGATCGAGAAGGTGCTGATCTCCACGCAGCACCAGGACGGCGTGGAGTCCAAGCTGCCCGAGGCGCTGTGGGAGGAGGTCGTGCTGCAGACCCTGCCGGCCGACCTGTACGACCCTGACCGGCTCAAGGACGAGTTCTACGTCAACCCGACCGGCCGGTTCGTCATCGGCGGCCCGGTGGGCGACACCGGCCTGACCGGCCGGAAGATCATCGTCGACACCTACGGCGGGTTCGCGCGGCACGGTGGCGGCGCGTTCTCAGGCAAGGACCCGTCCAAGGTGGACCGCTCGGCCGCCTACGCGGCGCGGTACGTCGCCAAGAACATCGTCGCCGCCGGCCTCGCCGACCGGGCCGAGGTCCAGGTCGCCTACGCGATCGGCGTCGCCCGGCCGCTGTCGCTGCTGGTCGAGACGTTCGGCACCGAGAAGGTCTCCAGGGAGACGATCGTCGAGCTCGTCCGCGAGAACTTCGACCTGCGCCCGGGCGCCATCCTGCGCGACCTTGAGCTGCGCCGCCCGATCTACCAGCCGACCGCGGCTTACGGCCACTTCGGCCGCACTGGTGAGGGCTTTACGTGGGAGCGCACCGATAAGGCCGACCAGCTTCGCACTCAGGCGGGCCTCGGCTAGGCCCCGCTTTACGGCACGACGCGTGCCCCCGCGCTCCGCGCGGGGGCACGCGTCTTTTTTCTGGCTTTGTAAAAAGCCGTGCTAAAGAATTCCCGCACTATCGCGATTGCAAATGCCAGGCATGGCTGTGTCAGATAGCGCGGCGCGCGAGGCCGGGAACGGAGATGCCCGCCAGGGGCGGCGAACGGCCGTTGACCATCGCTGTCGTTACTGGTGTGACGTGAGTTAACTAGAGTGACGAAAATCGTTGTGGCCTGCCGCGATAAACGGTGGGGCGAGTTTGGCGGCCGGGGCGATTGTTCCGGGTCAGCCAGCATGCGATCGTCGCCGTAAGTTCGGGCACGTGAGGGGGCCTGAACGACAAAGGAGGCGGTCGATAAGCGACGAAACGTGATGAAACCGTTCTCTCCGGGTGGTATGACTGTCCCCGCGGCGTGACGATAATCCGTAGGAACACACGATTGCTGCTGGAACTCATGCCACATCGCTAAAGCAGTGCAAAGAAGCACCGTTTACTTGTGGACCCGGTGAACGGCGTCTTCTTTCGGCTAGCCCTAGGGAGCGGTGCTGCGCCGCCAGGCGGAGCACCGTTCCTGTTCGGACGATTAATGACTCCTTGTTAGCCACGAGAAGGCAGAACTCATGAATAGATCCGTCAACTGGCGGACGCGGATAGCGGCCGCCGCCGCGGCCGCGCTGTCGCTCGGCGTGCTCGCCGCGTGCAGCTCGAGCTCCAGCTCGACCGGCGCGTCGACGGCCACGAGCACGGCGTCGTCCACCGCCTCTTCCACCGCGTCGTCGACCGCGTCGGGCAGCACCGTCTCGACGTCCTCGTGCGGTACGAAGCCGGGTGTCGCGGCCACCGGGACGCCAATCAACATCGGCGCGATAGACACCAAGCAAAGCGGCACTGACTTCAGCGACATCGAGAACATGACCGGCGCCTACTTCGCCTGCGTGAACGCGAACGGCGGGATCAACGGCCACCCGATCAAGTTCTTCCCGCTGACCGAGCAGACGAACCCGTCGCAGATCGCCTCGCTCGCCAAGCAGCTCGTGACCAGCGATCACGTGGTCGGCATCGCCGGCAGCAGCTCGATCATCGAGTGCTCGGTGGACGCGGCCTACTGGAAGAGCGAGGGCATCTTCATGCTCGGCGCGGGCATCGACCCGGAGTGCTGGTCGACGCCGAACAGCGCCTCGGTGAACATGGGCCCGCGGTACTCAAGCGACGGCGCGGTCCAGTACGTGCTGAACCAGGGCGCGACCAAGATCGCGTTCGACCAGTCGAACGTTCCCGGCACCACCTACATCGCCGACGGCCCGAACGCCCTGGCCAAGGCCAAGGGCGTGTCGATCACCGACTACACCGAGAACGTGCCGATCACCAGCGCGGACTCGATCGCGATCAAGCTCGTCGACGCGGCCGGCTCGTCCGGCGCGGTGGTGCTCAACTTCACCCCGCCGGAGGCGCTGCTGATCCTGCAGGCCGCGCAGAAGCTCAACCTGGAGGACCGGGTCAAGTACTGGGCCTGCTCCACCCCGTGCAACACCGACTTCCTGGCCACGTCGCTCGGCGCGAAGTGGAACAACAAGCTGTACGTCAACGCCGAGCTGACCCCGCTTGACGGCAACACCAGCCCGACCGCGGAGCTGTACTACGCCATACTCAAGCAGTACGGCTCGGACGTCTCCGGCGGCGTCGGCTCGTTCTCGGAAATGGGCTTCGTGCAGGGCGAGATCATGACGCACGCCCTGGAGTCCATCACCGGCAGCTACACGATCGCGAGCGTGAGCGCGGCGCTCAAGGGCGTGACCAACTTCAACACCGGGCTGACCTGCCAGGCGTTCACTTACGGCAACTACTCCGAGCACATACCCAACAACATGGACTACACGGTCACACCGGACAACGGGAAGTTTGTCGAGGCCGCCAACGGCGGCGGATGCACCCTCATCCCGGACACCGACCCGCAGATCGCCGCCTACCGGGCGATCGCGGGCACGGCGCCCTCGGTCAACCCACCGATGTCCTAGGCAACCAAAGGAACTGAGACAACAACCATGCCGAGCTGGTCTGATTTCCAGCCCTTCATCGTGAGCGGCCTGGCCCTGGGCGGAATTTACGCTCTGTCCGGGGTCGGGCTGGTCGTCCTCTACCGCGCCACCGGGGTGCTCAACCTCGCGTTCGGCGCGGTCGGGGCGATGGGGGCGTTCATCGCGTGGTCCATCATCCAGGCGGGGGCGCCCGGCTGGGTGGGGTGGATCGCGTGCATCCTGTTCGCCGGCGTGGTGACGCTCGGCTACGGGCTGGTCTTCGGACCGGCCCTGGCCGGGCGCGGCCCGCTCGTTCAAGCGGTATCCACGCTAGGCCTCGCACTTGTCCTCTTCGGAGTCATCGACCTGGTCTGGTCGACGAGCGCGGGGCAGTCGCGGTCGATCACCTTCCCGACCGACAACGGCGGGTTCATGGTCGGCCAGGTCCAGGTGAACTGGACGTCGGTGATCGCGCTGGCGGCAGGCGTCGTCATCACCGCGGGTACCCACGCGTTCCTGCGGTACTCCAAGCTGGGCACCGCGATGCGGGCGATGGCCAACGACCGGGAGATCACCGCGACGTTCGGCGTCCCGGTGCGCCGGGTGGAGGCGTCCGCCTGGTTCGGCTGCGGCCTGCTGTCCGGCATCGCCGGCATCCTGCTGGCCGACCTCGCCGCGCTCGACGACACCACGCTGGTGTTCACCGTGGTCATCTCGTCGCTCGCCGCCGCGCTGATCGCGCAGCTCCGGTCCATCTGGGTCACGTTTGCCGCGGCGATCGTGATCGGCCTGGTGCACGACCTGCTCACCCCGATCTCATCACTGACCAACTACACGGACATGACGCCGTTCGTGCTCGCCGCGATCGCGCTGCTCGTCATGTCGCGCGGCCAGGTACTGACGCGGTCCAGGGAGGAAGGCTAGATGATCGACACCGCCGGGCAGAAGGCGCCCGCGGCGACCGGCCTCATGCAGCGGCCGGACCGCCGGACGCTGGTGCGGGCGGCGGTCATCACCGTCCTGCTGCTGCTCGCCCTCTTCGCACTGCCGCCGCTGATGACCGGGTACTACACGGACACGATGACCCAGGTGGCGATCTACTCGATCGTGACGCTCGGGCTGGGGCTGCTGGTCGGCCGGGTCGGCATGTACTCCCTCGGCCAGCTCGCCGTGCTGACGATCGGCGCCTGGGTCGGCGCGCGGCTGCTGTTCGCCACCGGCCAGCCGTACATCCTGGTGCTCATCGAGGCCGGCCTGGTCACGATGATCATCGGCAGCCTGATCACGCTGCCCGCGCTGCGGCTGCGCGGACTGTACCTCGCGCTGATCACGCTGATGCTGGCCGGCGCCGTCACCGTGGTACTCGCGACGCTGAACTTCCCGAACGGCGGCGGCGGCTTCTCCGGCTACAACGGCTCGTTCCTGCACATCCCGCAGATCCGCAGGCCGTCGTTCGCCGGCACCGACCCGGCGTTCTACCGGTTCTCTGTGGTCGTCGCGATCGTGATGTTCCTGGTCGTCTTCGCGCACCTGCGGGCCCGGCCGGGCCGCGCGTGGGCGTCGATCAGGCAGTCCGAGGCCGCCTCGCTCGCGGCCGGCATCAACACCACGTTCTACAAGCTCTGGGCCATGGCGCTGGCCGCGTTCGTCACCGGCGTGGCCGGCGCGCTGCTGGCCGGCGCGGACCGCGAGCTGTTCTCGATCGACTTCCCGATCCAGAACTCGATCACGCTGCTCGCGGTCGTGCTGATGGGCGGCGCGTTCAGCCTGTGGGGCGCCGTCATCGCCGGGTTCCTGCAGGCCTTCCTGCCCGCGATGCTGTACCAGCTGTGGAACGTGCAAAACGACTGGCTGATCATCCTGTTCGGCGTCGGCGTCATGCAGGTGCTGGCGACCGCGCCGGGCGGCATCGCCGACCAATTCCCCAAGGACATGAAGCGCCTGTACCGGCTCATCAGCCGGTCGTGGCGCAGACCCGCGGCGGTCGCGGGCGCGGCGGCCGGGTCGACGGCCGGGAAGGGGAGCGCCGCCTCATGATCGAGGTCAACGACCTGACCGTCAAGTTCGGCGGGGTGACGTCGCTCGACGGGATGAACCTCAGGTTCGACGAGGGCGTCTGCGGCCTCATCGGCCCGAACGGCGCGGGCAAGACCACGTTCTTCAACGTGCTCTCCGGCTTCGTGCGGCCCGCGTCCGGCGGCGTGCGCGCCTTCGACACCGACCTGCTGCGCATGGCGCACTTCCGCCGTGCCCGATGGGGGATCCGCCGCACGTTCCAGACTGAGCAGGCCATTTCCGACCTGTCCGTGTACGACAACGTGGCGATGATCCACTCCAGGCTGCGCGGCTCCGCGCGCCGGGAGGACATCCTGCGGGCCATCGAGCTCGTCGGCGGCGACATCTCGCCGTCGGCGAAGGTCGGCTCGCTCACGGCCGGGCAGCGCCGCCTGGTCGAGGTCGCCCGCGCGCTCGCGGGCAAGCCGCGGCTCATCCTGCTCGACGAGCCGGCGGCGGGCCTGCCCGACGAGGAGACCCGCCACCTCACCGACGTGATCAGGAACATCCCGGCGAACACCGGCGCGCTGACGATCCTCGTCGACCACGACATGGCGCTGGTCTCGGCGGTGTGCGAGACGACCGCGGTGCTCGACTTCGGCAAGCTGATCGCGTCCGGCCCGACCGCGCAGGTGCTGCGCGACGAGCACGTGATGCGCGCCTACCTCGGAACGGCGGAGGTGGTCTGATGCCCGTGTCTGAACTGCCCGTGTCTGAACTGTCCGTGCTTGAGCTCCGCGACATCACGGTCGAGCGCGGCGGCCGCGCGGTCGTCAAGGACGTGACCATCCCGGTTCCCGCCGGGGAGGTCACCGCCTTGCTCGGCCCCAACGGCGCGGGCAAGTCCTCGCTGGTGCTCGCCATCGGCGGAGTGCTGCGCCCGCGCCCGGGCTCGGTGTCGCTCGACGGCACCGAGCTGGTCGGCCGCCGTCCGGAGAAGATCCGCGCCGCCGGGGTCGCGATCGTGCCGGAAGGCCGCAGGCTCCTGCCGGACCTGTCGGTCGACGACAACCTCAAGGTGGCGACCTACGCGCTGAGCAAGCAGGCCGCCGCCGAGGGACGGGCGCGCGCGCTCGAGCTGTTCCCGCGGCTCGGCGACCGGCTCAACGTGTCCGCCCGGCTGCTTTCCGGCGGCGAGCAGCAGATGGTCGTCCTCGCCCAGGCTCTCGTCTCGCAGCCGAAGTACATACTGATCGACGAGCTCTCGCTCGGGCTTGCCCCGGTGATCGTCAACCAGCTGATCCCGGTGATCAGGTCGGTGGCGGCCAGCGGCGTCGGCGTGCTGCTGATCGAGCAGTTCGCCACCGTCGCGCTTTCGCTCGCCACCGGCGCCCACGTCATGGAGGGCGGCGTGCTGCGCTACTCGGGCACGGCCGCCGAGCTGCGCGAGCGGCCAGAACTGCTGCACTCGGCCTACCTGCTCCGCGGCTCCACGGTCGAGGCAAGCGCGGTCATCGACGCCGGCTCCGCCACGCACGCACCGGGAGAAGGCGGCAAGGCGGAGTAGCCCGCGAGCGCGATGACGACGAGCCTCGCCCCGGCCGCCGGCCGGGGCGAGGCTCGCCCGCCTTTCCGCGGGCGGACGGGCAGGCAGGCCGGGGTTCAGGCGGTGCGGGCGTCGTATGCCTCGCGGCTGGCGAGCACGTCGTCCATGTTCGTCTCGGCCCACGTCTTGATGCCGCGCATCATGTGGTGCAGCGACAGGCCGAGGTCGGTCAGCTCGCAGGAGACCGTGACGGGCACGGTCGGCGTCACGGTGCGGGTGATCAGGCCGCGGGTGCCTTACGCACTCTGAGGTACCTACTTCCCCCTGGGATGTTACATCCCAATACTATGCGTGGAGTCGTTAGGCGCTACCAGCGGTCGCCGGGCTCGACGAGATCGGCTACTAGCCGGGAAGACCGGCACCGAGGGTGATGGAATAGCCATGTCGTCGCACCCGCCTGGAACGTACTGCGAGGTGACATGTCAGGAGAAGCCGCCGGGTTCCTGCACGGCAACGTTCCCTACCTGAAGATCGGCCAGGGCCCGCCGCTCGTGGTGATCCCCGGCCTGACCCCCGACCACGACGTGCCAAGCGGCCTGGAACGGCGCCTGGCGCTCGCGTCCGCGCGCCCGCTGGCGGGGGACTTCACCGTCTACGTGGTCAACCGGAAGCGGGGGCTCAAGTCCGGTGAGTCGATGTCGGACATCGCCGGGCACCTGGCCGGGGCGATCGAGCACGACATCGGGGCGCCGGTGTTCCTTCAGGGCACCAGCACCGGCGGGTCGGTCGCGCTCCAGCTGGCGGTGGACCGCCCCGAGCTCGTGCGGCGCCTTGTCGTCATATCCGCCGCCTACCGGCTCGGCCCGCTCGGGCGGTCAGAGCAGGCCGAGATGGCGCGGCTGATCCGGGCCGGGCAGCCCCGCGAGGCCTGGGCGTCGGTGATAACGTCCATGCTGCCCGCGGCGGTACGCGGCCCGGTTCGCCCGCTGTCGCGGCTCGCGGCCGGCCGGATGACACCCGCGGACCCCACCGACGTGCTGGTCACCCTGGAGGCCGAGGACGTATTCGACGTCGAGGCCGCCCTGCCCCGCGTCAACGCCGCCACCCTGGTCATCGGCGGGGGCGGCGACGTCTTCTATTCGGAAGAGCTGTTCCGCGGCACCGCCGCGGGCGTCAGGGACGGACGGGCGCACATCTTCCCTGACTGGGGGCACGCGCGCGCCAGCAGCGCAAGCGCGACCACTCACCTCGCCCTGGGGTTCATGCTCGCGGGCCTACCCGTGCGGCCCGGTGACTGACACGGCGTTGATGCTGCTGGCCGCCGGGCGCGACGCCGCCGGCCCGTGGACCCCTGAGCCCGAGCAGCGCGACGGCGGCGGCGGCGAGCAGGCACGCCGCGCCGATGCCGATGGCGAGGTGGTATCCCTGCACGAAGGACTGGGCGGCGGCCTCTCGGTAGCCAGGGCCGAGGGCGCGCGTGACGGCGCTGATGTGCGCTCCCGCGACGTTCTGCGCCTGCTGGGCCGCCGCTTGCCTGGCGGGGGCGGCGAGGCGGGCGATGGTGGCGTCCCAGTGAGAGGTGGCCGCGGTGACGCCGAGGCTGCCGAGCACGGCGAGCCCCACGGAGGTACCGACCTGGCGGGAGGCGTTGACGACGCCGGACGCGGCGCCGGACACGCCCGCGGGCACGTCGCGCATGGCGACGTGGGTGATGCCAGGGACCAGGACACCGAACCCTGCCCCGCCAAGCACGTAGCCGGCCGCGGTCAGGGCGAACGGGCTGTTCGTGCCCGCCAAGCTGAGCGCGAAGATGCCGGCCGCCGCGACCAGGCAGCCGGCGCCGACCAGCGTGGACGGAGAGAAGCGACGGTGCAGCCGGCCGGTGAGCTGTGCCATGAGCATGAACGGCCCGTTCATGAACAGCCAGGACAGGCCGGTGCGCAGCGGAGACCAGCCGTTGACGTCCTGGTAGAGCAGGGTCACGTAGAACAGCACGCTGCCAAGCACGGCGTAGCCGATGAAGTAGAGCGCCGAGGCGCTGACGAAGCTGCGGGCGCCGAGCAGCGCGGACGGGATCATCGGATGCGCGGAGTGCCGCTCCCACAGGGCGAAGCAGGCCAGGAGCACGACGCCGAGCGCGACGGGGACCAGGACCGGTGAGGAGCCCCAGGGGTGGGATGACGCCTCGATGAACCCGAGGGTGATCCCGACGAGGCCGAGGGCGCTGATCGTTATGCCGGGCACGTCGAGGCGGCGGGAGCCGGGGTTGGACGATTCGGTGACGGCGGTGGCGGTGAGCGCGATGGCGGCGACCGCGACGGGGATGTTGACCCAGAAGACCGAGGCCCAGCCGAAGAAGCTCAGCAGGATTCCGCCGGCCACCGGTCCGGCGCCGAAGCCGGTGCCGCCGATGGCCGCCCAGGTGCCGATGACGGCGGCGCGCCTGCTGGCCGGGAACGTCTCGGTGATGATCGACAGCGTGAGCGCCAGCATGGCGGCCCCGCCGACCCCCTGCAGGGCACGGAAGCCGATGAGCGCCGCCGCGTTCGCGGACAGGGCGCAGGCCATCGACCCGAGGGCGAACACGGCGACGCCGGCCAGGAAGACCCGCTTGCGGCCGTAGCGGTCGCCGAGCGCGCCGCCGACCGGGATCAGCGCCGCCAGCGCGAGGGCGTACGCGCTGATGACCCACTCCAGCTCGCCCGGGCTCGTGTGCAGGCTCTGCTGGACCGACGGGAGGGCGACGTTCACGATCGTGACGTCGAGTTGGATGATGAACAGCGACATGCACATGGCGAGCAACGTCAAGCGCTGGCGCTGTGCGGTGCCGAGGTGCTGAGGTGGCCGGGTGGCTGGCGACTCCGTCACCAGCCTGCTCCGCGAGTCGCCTCGTGGAGTGCGGGTGCCGATGTCTCTAGCCGCATCAGGGCTCCTTCTGAAATCAGGCGACGGTAGGCACATCATGCTTCAGCGGGCGTTACCGGGTCTTGAGGCAAGTTCCTCCCGTTGCGCTCCGCGCAGGAAGGGTCGGCCGCCTTCGCGGACCGCTCACCCTGGAGCAAAGGAGTCACTAAGATCTACCGTGGCCGGCTGCCCGAGTCGGCGGCTGGCAGCGAGGGGCGGAGGCCAATGGCGGGCGCCAGACGAACCATCGCGGGCGTAGCGGTCACCCTGGTCGCGGCGCTCGCGCTGGTCCTGGCGCTGCGCGGACACGGCGGGACCCATCCGCCCGCGGCGGCCGGCGCCGGCCCGGCCGCAATGGGCGAGACCTCGTCGGCGCCGGCCGCGCGGCCTGTCATCGCCAGCCACGCGAACCCGCTGACGGGGGCCGTGGCCTCGCACGCGGCGGGGCGCTCGGGCGACGTGCTCGCCGCCGTCTACGACGTCACGACCGGCCAGTCCTGGCACCTGGGGGACGGGCCGGCGCAGGCCGAGGCCAGCGTGGTCAAGCTGGACATCCTGGAGACGCTGCTCTCCAGGCGGGGCGGCGCCGGGTTGTCGCCCGGAGACCAGTCGCTGTCTCAGTCGATGATCGAGGACAGCGACAACGACGCCGCCACCAGCCTGTGGGACGAGGCCGGCGGCGCGGCGGGCATCGGGGCCTACAACGACAGCGCCGGGCTCACCGGGACCACGCCGTCGGCGTGCGTGACCTGCGCCGGGTTCGCCTGGCCGGGCTGGGGCCTGACCACGACGGTGCCGCAGGACCAGCTCACCTTGCTGAGGCAGCTCATCGCGCCGGGGCCGGACCCGCTGCTGTCCGGCGCGCAGCGCTCCTACGCCCTGTCCCTGATGGAGAACGTCGAGCCCGACCAGCGCTGGGGGATCTCCGGCGGCGTTCCCGCCGGGGTGACGGTGGCGCTGAAGAACGGCTGGCTCCCGCTCAACGACGCGAACACGGACTGGCAGGTCAACAGCGTCGGCTGGGTCTCCGGCGACGGGCGCGACTACCTGATCGCCGTGCTCACCACGGGCAACCCGACCGAGCAGTACGGCATCGACACGATCGACGCCCTGTCCGCCCGCGTCTGGGCCGCGATGCGCTAGCAGCCGGGGCTCCACCTGCGGCGATGGGCGTTCCCGGGCACCCTTGGCGGCGCGGGAACGCCAGATCATATAGGAAAAGTTACGGCATCGACGTTCTTCAAGGCCTTGATGCCGACGACTAGACCATATATGATCCTGGCAGATCGCTGGTCGTGAAGCTGGAGGTTGACCTCATGAACGACGCGGAGCAGCCGAGGCGGGCGCTCGACGGCGTGCGGGTGCTCGACTTCACGCACCAGGTGGCCGGGCCGTCCTCGACGCTCATGCTCGCGTTCCTCGGCGCCGAGGTCGTGAAGGTGATCGCGCCAGGCAGCAGGGACAGCTACGACCCGATCCCGTTCTACCTGAACAACGCGTCCAAGAAGTCCATCGAGCTTGACCTGAAGTCGCAGGCCGGGCTGCGGGCGGCGCTGCGGCTCGCGGAGCACGCGGACATCTTCGTGGAGAACTTCTCCCCGGGGGTGATCGACCGGCTCGGGCTCGGCTGGGACGTGCTTTCCGCGCTCAATCCCCGGCTGATCTACGCCCAGGTGAAGGGGTTCGCCGAGGACTCGCCGTACCGGGACTTCCCGTGCTTCGACCCGATCGCGCAGGGGTTCTCCGGCGGGTCGTCGGTCACCGGCGAGCCCGACGGGCTGCCGATGAAGCCGGGGCCCGACGTGGGCGACACCGGCACCGGGATGATGCTGGCCCAGGCCATCCTCGCGGCGCTGTACCAGCGGGAGAGGGAAGGGCTCGGCCAGCGCGTCCAGGTCTCGATGACCGACCAGTGCGCGACGTTCAACCGGATCCACTACGGCTTCCCGATCGACCGGCACATGGACACCCCCCGGTTCGGTAACCGGCCGCCGTTCCTCGTCACCACCGCGCCGTCCGACATCTACCCGTGCCCGCCGTTCGGGCCGAGCGACTACGTGCACATCCACTGCGGCAGCGACCGCCAGTGGGAGCGGCTGGCCAAGCTCATGGGCCGGGAGGACATGCTCGCGGACGAGCGGTTCGCGACGATGGCGAGCCGGGGCGAGCACAAGGCGGAGGTCGACGAGGCGGTGCGCGCGTGGACCGCCACCATGGACAAGCTGGCCGCGATGCGCGCCATCGGCGCCGCCGGCGTGCCCGCCGGCGCGCTGCGCTCGACCCGCGAGGTGCTCGACGACGAGGACATGCGCGCCCGCGGCGTGTTCGTGACCGTCGACGATCCCGGCCGCGGGCAGGTCACGATCCCCGGCTACCCGGTCAAGATGTCCAGGTCGCCGGCCCGGGTCGTGGCGCCGCCGCAGCCGGGACAGCACACGGCCGCGGTGATCCGCGAATGGCTCGGCCAGGACGCCGCCGACGTCGAGGTGTCGCTCGGGCTGCGGGAAGCGGGCCAGTGAGCGGGCGGCCGCCGTTCAGCAAAGAGGTGGCGATCGTCGGCATCGGCCAGACCGCCTACGGCAAGGCACTGCCAGGCACCGCCTGGGACCTCGCGCTCGAGGCGATACTCGCCGCCCTCGCGGACGCCGGCCTCGAGCCACGGGACGTGGACGGCATCTGCCGGTTCGCGCCGCCGTTCGAGCCGGTCAGCGAGCCGCAACTGGTCCGCGCGCTCGGCATACCCGAGCTGAGGTTCTTCGCCGAGTCGCCGCTTGGCGGCGAGGCGCTCGGCGCGGTCCTCGCGCACGCGGCCGCGGCGGTCACGGCCGGGCTGGCCAGGACCGTGGTCGTCTACCGGGCGCTGTCCCAGTCCAGGGGCGGCCGGTTCGGGCGCGCCGACGGCCGCGGGCCCGGCGGCGCGGGTTCCGGTGGCGCGGGCGCGGACGTCGTGGTCCCCGAGGAGGACAACCGGTCGTTCGCCTGGCCCTACGGCCTGATGTCGCCAGGGCAGCTGTTCGCGCTGTGGGCGCGCAGGTACGCCATCGTGCACGGCCTCACCGACGAGGACCTCACCCGGGCGCTCGGCTCGATCGCGATCACCCAGCGGCGGTATGCCAACAACAACCCCAACGCGATGATGCGGGACAGGAAGATGGGCTGGGACGACTACCGCCGCGCGCGCATGATCAGCGAGCCGCTGCGGCTGTTCGACCTGTGCCTGGAGAACGACGGCGCCTGCGCCTACGTCGTGACAAGCGCCGAGGTGGCGCGGACGCTGCGCGACGACCCGGTGTTCGTGCTGTCGGCCACGCAGACGCTCAGCCCCTACCGCGAGCCGATGGGCATCTACGTCACGGGCGAGCTACTCGAACTGTTCCCCCCGGCCGCCGCCGAGCGGCTCTTCGCCGAGGCCGGGGTGGGCCGCGGCGACATCGACGTCGCCGAGTTCTACGACGCCACCTCCTACATGCCGCTGCGGTCCCTGGAGTCCTACGGGTTCGTCCCCGACGGCCAGGCGTGGCGGTACGTGGCCGAGGCCGGCACCGGCCCGGACAGCCCGCTGCCGGTCAACACGCACGGCGGCCACCTGTCCGAGGCCTACCTGCACGGCATGAACGGCGTCCTCGAGGCGGTCAGGCAGCTCCGCGGTACCGCGTTCAACCAGGTGGCGAACGCCGAGATAGCCCTGGTCGGCGCCCCGGCGGGCTCCGCGATGATCCTGGCGAGGTGATGTGATGGCGGTTGTTCCAGGGATGACCGAGCTGACCGCTCCCTACTGGGAAGCGGCCCGCGAGAAACGCCTCGTGGTGCAGGAGTGCCAGTCCTGCGGCCAGGTGTGGCACCCGCCGCTGCCGCGCTGCCCCCACTGCCACGCGGCGGACCCCGGCTGGCGGCCGGTGCGGGGCGACGGCACGGTCTACACGTACACGGTCGTCAGGCATCCCACGCACTACGCCTTCGCCGACGCGATTCCGTACGTCCTCGCGATCGTCGAGCTGGCCGAGGGGCCGCGCCTGGTCACCGCGATCACCGGCGTCCCGCCGGAGCAGGTGCGCGCGGGCCAGCCGGTGCGCGCGGTCTTCCGCGAGGTCGCGGACGGCGTCACCCTTCCGTACTTCGAGCCCGCGCCGCGGGACACCGAACATGGGGGATAGTTCGTGCCCCCCTGGGGGCCCAAAGTATCCCCCATCCTTCGCGTGCGGCCCTGGCCCGCACGCATGGGCGGATAACAGCAAGAAGCGGTCGGCTGAGGTCGCGGCCGCGGTGACCGCACCGCCCGACGCCGTGGACTTGTCGGAACGAGTGCGTGACTGACGCCGCGCGGACTGGCGATGGCCCGTTTTTCGTCGTAGGAGATAGGCATGGGACTTCTTGACGGCAAGGTTGCCTTCGTTACCGGGGCGGCGCGCGGCCAGGGCCGGTCGCACGCGCTGCGGCTGGCGCAGGAAGGCTGCGACATCATCGCGCTCGACGCGTGCGCCACCCCGGGCTGGCTGAGCTACCCGCTCGCGACCGAGGCCGACCTCGCGCGGACCGTGAAGGAGGTCGAGGCACTCGACCGGCGGATCGTCGCGCGGAAGGCCGACACCCGCGACCTGGCCGCGGTCGAGGCGGTGCTCGCCGAGGGCCTCGCCGAGCTCGGCGGGCGGCTGGACATCGTGGCCGCGAACGCGGCCATCATCTCCTGGCCGAAGGACACCTGGGCGATCGACCCCGCGGAGTTCCGCGAGCTGGTCGACGTGACCCTGACCGGGACGTTCATCACGGTCAAGTCGGCGGTCCCGGCCATGATCGCCGCGGGGAACGGCGGGTCGATCGTCTTGACCTCCTCCGGCGCGGCCATCACCGCGGGCAAGGGCCTCGGCGACTACAAGGCGGCGAAGGCGGGCGTGCTCGCGCTCAAGGACACCCTGGCCTACGAGCTCGCGGAGCACTTCATCCGGGTCAACGCGATCTGCCCGACGGCCGTCGACACGCCGATGATCCAGAACGAGGCGCTGCACCGGGCGTTCCGTCCCGACCTCGACAAGCCCGGGCGGGACGACGTCAAGGCCGGCTTCGCGGAGATGAACCTGCTGCCGATTCCCTGGGTGGACCCGGTGGACGTTTCCAACGCGATCGTCTGGCTGTGCTCGGACGCCGCCCGCTACGTCACCGGGGTCACGCTGCCGGTCGACGCGGGCAACCACCTGAAGTGCTGACCCCTCCCGAGTGGGAGTAGCAGAGAGGGATTACTGACTATGCGCACGCAAGCGGCGGTGCTTTACGAGGCGGGCACCGACTGGCAGGTCGAGGACATCGAACTCGACCCGCCCAGGGCCGGGGAGGTCCTCGTGCGGGTCGCCGCGGCCGGGCTGTGTCACTCGGAGGAGCACCACCGGGTCGGCGACGTGCCGTTCGCCGCGCCGATGATCGGCGGCCACGAGGGCGCCGGTTTCGTCGAGGAAGTCGGCCCGGGCGTCACCCTGGTCAAGCCGGGCGACTACGTCGTCTTCTCCTCCATACCGAACTGCGGCCGCTGCCCGTCCTGCGCGCAGGGCCGGCAGAACCTCTGCGACGTCGCGGCGGGCATCATGGCCGGCGTCCAGCTACTCGACGGCTCGTCGCGGCACCGCAACCTCGCCGGGCGGGACCTGACGATCACCTGCCTGGTCGGCTGCTACGCGCGGCACACCGTGGTCAACGAGGCGTCGGTGATCCCCGTCGACCCGTCGTTCCGGCCCGAGGCCGCCTGCCTCACCGGGTGCGGCGTGGCCACCGGGTGGGGCTCGGCGGTGTACGCGGGCGGGGTCAGGCCCGGGGACGCGGTCGCGGTCGTCGGCGTCGGCGGGCTCGGCTCGGCGGCCGTGCAGGGCGCGCGGCTGGCCGGGGCACGGCACATCTTCGCGATCGACCCGGTCGAGTTCAAGCGGACGTCGGCGCTCGGCTTCGGCGCGACGCACGCCGCGACCGACGTGACGGCGGCGTTCGACCTGATCCGCGAGGTGACGTGGGGCCGGATGTGCGACGTGGTGGTGCTGACGATGGGCACCGGCCGCTCGGACCTGATGGACGCCATCCTGGCCCTCGCGGCCAAGCGCGGCCGGATCGTCGTCACGAACATCTACCCGGTCAGCGACACCCGGCCGACGCTGCCGCTGAACGGGCTCGCCCAGTGGGAGAAGCAGCTCGTGGGCTGCATCTTCGGCTCGGTCAACTCCCGCGCCGACGTGCCGCGCCTGCTCAACCTGTACAAGGACGGCCTGCTCGACCTGGACGGGATGGTCACGAGCACCTACCCGCTCGAGGACATCAACCAGGGCTACCAGGACATGCACGACGGCAAGAACATCCGCGGCGTCCTCGTGATGTGAGCCGGGCCGCCCGCGGCGGCCCGGCCTGGCCTAGATCTGCGACGGCGAGTAAACGGCGAGGCCGTACTTGCGCGCGAGCCCGTTCCACTGCCCGACGAACGCGGTCTTGCCGTTGGTCGCCTGGCTGTCGAAGGGCAGGGACGCGGCGTAATTCGGGTTCTTGGTGTCGTTCTTCTTGCACTGGCCGGCCTCGGAGGCCGCCCACTTCGCCAGGTCCGTGTCCACCGTGGCGGACGCCTGCCAGCCGCTCGTCAGGTCGGAAAGCATCGCGGAGGGCAACTCGGAGCGGCCGGGCAACTGCGCCAGCTTTGACAGCAGCGTCCGGCGGTTCGTGGCCGCCTTGGTGAACTCGGCCGCGTCCGCGGTCAGTCCCTTGCAGCCTTCGACGTTGGTGACCGCGGCGTTGACGTCCGCGTGGTCGGTGCCGCTCTGCGAGAGCAGCCCGGCGAGCGAGGTCGCCGCCGCCCGCTGCGTCAGCGCGGTGGTCCCGGTCGAGGAGGACGCGGACGGCGTGGCGTCGGCGGCGGTGCCGCCCGCGTTGCCTGACGACCCGCCGTGCGAGGACAGCGCGAGCGCCGCCACCACGACGATGACAATGCCCGCGCCCACGGCGACGGGAATCAGCGGCCGCTTGAATGGAAGCCGGCCGAGCAGCCCGGGGCCGCGCCCGGGGCCGGGCGGGGTGCCGTCGGGGCCGAACTGGCCGGGCGGGAACTGGTCCTGCCCGTACTGGCCGGGCGGGAGCTGGTCCTGCCCGTACTGGCCGCCCGGGTACTGGCCGTTGCCGTAGGGGCCCTGGTAAGCGCCGCCCTGGGGGTACTGCCCGCCCGCGGGGTAGCCCGGCGGGAACTGGCCGGCCAGCTGCGGCGGCGCTCCCGCGGCGGGGATCGCCCCGGTCGGCGCCTGCGGCCACGGCGGCGGCGCGGCCTGCTGAAAGGCG